>Ga0307929_1000726_pt1 | contig 29859 bp, 26 predicted proteins | sample AceLakmetage1330_FD_203160 | JGI IMG/M metagenome (GOLD analysis project Ga0307929, IMG submission 203160) | Saline water microbial communities from Ace Lake, Antarctica - #1330 | ecosystem: Environmental > Aquatic > Non-marine Saline and Alkaline > Saline | place: Antarctica: Ace Lake...
GATCGCCGCCGAATTCTGGGATCTTGATAGCATCCATAATAAATATATAAATTTTTTTGGGGACTGGCGGGAAAAATTAAGCAAAATTGAAGATACTCAGAGAGAAACTACAGATCCTGATTCACTAATATTGTGGCGATATATGAACCATCTGATTTGGGATTACCAGGCAGTTCTATCTCAGGATCCTCACCTCCCGCTTGAATTGCTGCCTGCTGATTGGGGCGGTACATCCGCGGCACAGTTTGTGGAAGACTGTCGAAAGAAGTTTCCCGGGTGAGGGTGTCTGATAGCATAAAAAATATTTCTTGTTATAAATTATACATTATCTGACGATCGTCAGATAATGTATAATTACAATCAACTGTACCGATTCGGTAGTTTTTCTATCCTGCTTATGACTCCTGAAAAGTTTTTATGGCCTACTGTGCAATTAAGCATCACTGGAAATGACGCAGGGAGAACGGGCAGAGATAACGCGCGGCGAAAATGGGCATTGGGGCATTGGCCGATAATATTTGTACTTATCTGCTTACCGGTTGATCGCCGCTGGTTCCGAAGTAGACTCGGGTAATTTGTTTTACAGCCCATAAGCCCGTGGTCGGCCGGAAAATTCCGATTCTATTCGAGCCGGAACCGAGGTAATCGGCTGAGATCGGAATGTCGGAGGCGCCGCCGAAGTAACTACGGGTGATGTTCCGGATTGCCCAGAGGCCCGATAGTTTCCGGTAGATGCCGATATCGCAGTTTCCGTCTCCATCGAAGTCATCCGGGACCGGAATGTCAGCGCTTCCCCCAAAGTAGGAGCGGGTAACGCCACGGATCGCCCAGAGGCCCGACTCCGGTCGATAGATTGCGATCTCCTTTGCTAGGCCGCCGGCATAGTCACCGGGAACAGAAATATCACCAGACGTTCCGAAGTAGGTCCTGGTGACACCCCGGATCGCCCAGAGACCCGAACCAGCCCGGTAGATACCTATGTCACAGTATCCATCTCCATCGTAGTCACCGGGGATAGGAATGTCTGTGCTCCCCCCGAAGTAGGAGCGGGTTATACTCCGGACCGCCCAAAGGCCCGCTGTGGTCCGGAAGATGCTGATATTACTCGACCCATCGCCATCGTAGTCTCCGGAAACTGGCAGATCGGAACTGCTTCCGAAATATACGCGGGTGATTCCCCGGATAGCCCAGAGTCCGGTGCTCTGCCTGAAGATTCCGATATCGGCGGTACCATCTCCATTATAATCACCGGAGTCCAGATATAGCATCTCCGGTGAGGCATACCGACTCCCCAGCGCGTACTCTCCCTCCGAGATGATTCGGGCCTGGACAAAGTTATCTTCGTGGAAGACCGTGCAGTCCGGGAGCATTTGCCACTCGGCTGCGGAATCGTTGTACTTGAAGATCTTCAGGTCACTCTCGGAGATGGCGGTACCTTCAACGATCCCGTCGGAATCATCATCCTGGTAGCTGATAATCAGCATGGCGGGCTTGCATAGTCCGGAGGTCCCTTTCAGTTCAAAGCTGGTGAAGCTGAAGAGATCAGACCGGGACTGACTTTTTGCTTTTCTGTATGGCGATGTGGCTCCATCTTCAAGGACCAGCGTGCCGTTATTCAAAAGTGCCCCATAAGGGATCAGAACCGAGGCGCCGCACGTGATCTCAATCAGGGCTGATTCCTCCCGGGAGATTGTTTCCTGTTTTGTCCTGTTCCCTTCCTCGTAAAGCGATTCGTTGATGTCGGCGTTGGATGTCATCACCTTAACAGTGATCACTTCCGAATCAATAAGACTATCGGAGGTATCGGATGCCACGGCCCGGAGGTTATATGTGCCGGGCGTCAGCGTGGCGGTATCCCAGCCGACAGAGAAACTGTAGGGGGGCGGATAAATCGCCGAAGCTATATTTGTACATTCCGCCGCCGGTCCCATCAAAACAACAATTGAAAATAATAAAAAAAAGGATTAAGAAATGCAAACCCATTTCTTTAAAAGGTTGATAATACTTCATGCAGGCGGGGTCATAGCAGTCAGGGGATTTTTTCAGGTAAGACCATCTATACCATAAGTGAGAAGAGGATGAAAACAACCTCAAGGAGAAGTGGTCTCGGGGCCTAACAGGCTGATCAGGGCCACCTTCAGCATGTGGGTGATGATCATGTGGAGATCTTCTACCTCCTCGTAGGAGTCGCTCTTGACTACGATGGAAAGTTGAGCGAGTTCAGCCAGTTTCCCTCCCCCTTTCCCTACCAGACCGACTGTCACCGCCCCGTGGCGGTTGGCATACTCGATTGCCCGGAGGACATTGGGGGAGTTGCCGCTGGCTGAGATTCCGATCACCAGGTCTCCCTCCTCCAGGTAGTTTGCCAGGGGTTCGACAAAAACTCTATCATATCCCTCGTCATTGGCCCAGGCGGTCATCAGGGGGATGCAGTCGTTTAAAGAGAGCGCTTTTATCCTGGGGCCTCCACCGGTAAAAACTCCCTTGGCCAGATCGCAGGCAAAATGGGACGCAGTGGATGCTGATCCACCATTTCCAAAGACTATAATCCGGTTCCCGGCAGAAATTTTATCCCGCATCAATTCGATCAGTTCCTCCAGTCTGTCGAATGGAAGAGAATCAAGGCATTCTTTGATATGGGAAGTATAGCTTTTTAATATATCGCTCATCATGTTTCCTTATGGATTAAATTGTTTTAGAGGAAAGTCTTTAATCATCCGATAATGTTTTAAATTACCGGTGCAGTGGATAAATCCATCTTCAACCGCCGTGGCGACAATAAGCGCGTCTGCAAGATAGAGTGCTGTTTTAAGAACATACTCTTCCATGTAAATAGAGGCCCGGTATTCTGCATTTTCTGATAAAGGTACTATCCCAATATTAAATTTAATTAACAAGTTCTTTATGTTCTTAAGTTCCTGCTGGTTCCGTGCTCCTTGCAAGAGTTCCATATAGGTGATGACAGAAATCCGACGATCATTGTCGGACTGAATTATTTTAAGCGCCTTTAAATTCCCGCGAAATAGCCAGAGTAAAACATTGGTATCAAATAACATTTACTCTCCCTATCCTTAACTTACGTATATAGTCATGGGCATCCTCAATATTATTGCGGTCACTCCACATACCAAACGCTGGATGATCTTCCATTGATCGATGAGAATGGTTCAGGTAATTAACCGGGGAAAGAACAGTCTTCTCTTTACTGCGATATAAAATAGTAACCGATTCATTATGATCAAGGGCTTTCATGACATCACTCATTTGTCGCCTGAGGTCCAATACAGTTGCTTTCAAAATCAATAATCTCCTGATCTCCTCGCCATTATAACTTCGCTATGATATATCATCCCGGAGTATTCATAAAAATTGTTGTTATGTTGTTATTAGCTGTGACTGCTTTTTTTAAAAGTATCCCGATTAATAAAACGGGATACTGCACACTTATAATACACACTATCTGGAATGAAATACAACAATATGAATTCCGATTCGATCGCAGTAGTGGGGAATGCTAATGTTAAAATATGATCAGTAACTGCAGCACAGTATAATTCTGTTCTAAAATAATAATGTTGCAACGAGATTTGTAATGCTTGTAAGAAGAAATACCCCTGACAAACAAGGCTAATTTTTATGATACCGATTTCTAAGTTCCTTGGTTCGCCATGATATATATTCTTTTAACCCTCGCCAATGCAACTGAAGATCACTCAACGTTTTAATCTTCATCAAACGGGAGAGAATATACGATGGGCGCAGGTAGTATGTTCTATATGCCCGGTCATAGAATGTTTTCAGTTCTTCAGGGCTGATGCCATCGAGACGAATCAAGCAATGCGCGCTATCTGTCAGAGGGTAAAGTTCGAAACCGTCGGCAATGAGCAGTCCGGTATTTTTCACCTCATCGTAAAGATCGGTCCCCGGACGAGGTGTGGCCAGATTAAAGATAACAAAGTCCGAGTTAATTTCTAAAGCCAAAGCAAGTGTCTTCTTTAAACTCTCCCAGTTTTCACCGGGCAGTCCGAATATATAGGACGTACGTGTCTCCATCCCCAGTTTCATGGTCAGAGCCACTACTTCTTTGGCCTGATCAATGGAAATCTGTTTTTTCATCTTCTTCAATTGTTCTGGATCGGCGCTTTCGATCCCGTAAGCTATAGAAGCACAACCGGCTTGCTTCATCTTCCGTAGTAGTTTTTCATCAACTAAATTTACCCGTGTCGAACAGATCCAGGTCAAATCCAGCTCTTTCTCCAGGATCAGATCACAGATCTCCCGGGCGCGGTTTTGATCAAGAGTAAAGCAATCATCGGCGAAGTAAATTTCCTTGATCTTGAACCGATCAATTAAATATTCAATTTCATCAAGAACTTTGGCCGGGCTTCGAAACCGCACCATATTGCCGAAGACGGTTCGGGAACAAAAAGTACACTTGAATGGGCATCCCCGGGAGGTGATCATGGAGGCTATCGGAAGCCTTTTATAGGCCCCCGATGACGGGCGGTAGATATGCATCGGCAGGTCGTCCCGGGAAGGCCAGGGGAGGGAATCCAGATCCTGGACGAAACTCTGGCCTGGATTTTGCCGGATTTCCCCGGCAACCTTATAGGTTAAGCCGGGTATCCCGTTATAATCTTCACTCCCTTCTTCAATACGATTGAGAAGTGAAGGCAAAGTAATCTCGCCCTCCCCGCGTACTACAAAGTCCACGCTCTTCTGACGAATGAGCTCTTCCGGTCTGACGCTGGGATGCGGGCCTCCCAGAACTACCCGGATGTCGGGCAGGACTTTTTTCGCCTCGGAGGCCGCGATCAGAGCCTGAACCACAGTAGTAGTATAAACGCTCAACCCGAGAACCGCTGGTTTTATTCTGAGGAGCTCTTCCCGGAATTGTTCCAGTCCCATTCCCAGTCCCCATGCATCCAGGATCGTAACCTGGAACCGGCCGGCTTGTCTGATAACCGCGGCTATCGAAGCCAGACCAAGAGGAGGATAGATCGCCCCGGTCTGGCTGTAAACATTTCCCTGTGTTAATTGCCAGGGAGGATTTGCTAAGATGATATTCATGTTTGTATTCGCCTTCTTGTTCATGGAAAATTAATTGTGCGCCAGACTTCATTATTGATGGGCATACTTTTCCGGTATATTTTTACCCCTAATCCCATGTCGGAAAAGTACTTCTGATTGATTACTTCTATTAATCCTTTCTCTCGCAGATCAGATAAGAACGCATCCCAATCGCGGGTCCTTCCCGTAATCAAATAAGAATTCCAGAGGAGAAAGTAGGGTGAGTCATCATCAACTTCAAGCGAGACGAAATAGTAGCTATCCGGACGCCATTGTGTAAAAATAGGGCGATTCTTGCTAATTGAGTGCCAGTGCCAGAGGTGCGGCGATAGTGAACCTATGTAAAAGGAGACACAGACCGGGGCCCGTGGGTCTGTATTGGTTAAGATAAAATTCACAATATCCTCGGTATTATGTTCCGGTATCACGGCAGGGGCCGTGAGGTTGAAATGATCTCTTGGAAAATGCAAGAACTCCGGATAAGAACATAACCCGAAAAGAGTGTTATAATTAAATTTATTGTGTATCTTAAAGGCGCAGGTTCCAATAACAGCGTTTCCTACTTCACGGATGTAGGAAGGAAGTTTTGCTATATCTCCCAGAATCAAGACTCCCAATAGAGCGGTGATCATGAGCTTAGAACGTTTTAATCTTTTCCACGATTCTACGATAAAGGCCGATGTCAGTAAGAATAAAGCCGGTGTAACTATATAAATAAAACGCTCCTGAGAATTAGAGATCATCGACATTGGTATGAAGTTGGCCAGGAAAACAATGACCAGAAAACGGATCTTAAGATCCTTGAACTTAATCAAACCATAAATTAGTCCACATAGATATAAGAGATATATTCCGATCGAAAATGTATAGACATATAATAGCGCCCGGATATAAAAGAGCCAGTTTTCGACTTTAGTGAAGTGATGAGGGTTAAAACCTCCGGTATCCTGTACCCTATATAAAAGGACCCCATATTTAGAAGCTATGGCTGATGGAGGCAGAAAGAACCACAATCCCCAGATAACGAGAAAACCAATTGCCGTCCAGATAAGATTTTCAAATATATTTTTTCTCTTTATCTGTGGAGTAGGTATAATAACAAGGCTTATCCAGTAAGAGAATAATGCTACACCGAAAAAGATCGCAAAAATATATTTAGTTAAATATAAAAGTGCCAACATTAATCCGGTAGTGAAATATTTCTGTTTCGCCCTATTTCCTCCAGGGGAGAGCTGGAGCCAGATTAATAGGATAACAAAGAAGAGGCCGAGATTTTCGATCATGGCATTCGAAGAAAAGAATAAAAACATCGGAGATAGCACCATCAACAAAGTTGCCAGCAGACCTGTTGCTGGTGCTTCTTTTTTTCCAAGTTTCTTCCCGGCCTGATAGATAATTATAATCGAAAAAAAGCCGAGTACAAGATTGGTGAATCGGGCGGCTGAATACGAAAACCCGCCGACCAGCAAGAAAACAGAAGAGATCCATGAATGTAAGAATGGCCAATATATCTGCTGGTTGGTATAATGCCAGAATGCCTGCCAATTTTTCTGGAGAATACTCTTGGTAATTAATATGCTGTAAGTGGCATGATGGGCTTCATCCCAGGAAAAAGGAGCCTGTGGTAAAAGAAGATAGATATAAACAAAAAGGGATGTAGCAAGGGCCAGAGCCAGAATTATATATAATGTCAGGCGGTTTTTCATATGAGATTGTAAACAGGAGTGAACAGCCAATTAACAATGAAGGAAGCAAAAAATATGATGAATGCAGGCATTGGCGAGCAAAGTATTGTAGTTAGTATCATTATCCCAACTCATAATCGCAAGGATAAACTGCTTTCGCTCCTTGACGCGTTAGAAGATCAAAGTTGCCCGGCGGAGAGATACGAGATAATTATAGTTGATGATGGCTCGGTTGATGGAACAGAGGAATCAATCCGCCCGAGATTGAATTCTCATTGCAACGTTATATATCTTAAACAGAAAAATCAAGGTCAAAGTATTGCCCGCAATTATGGGATAACGGAGGCTCGGGGTGAAATTCTGGGATTTATCGATGATGACTGTCAGCCTGATCGGGAATGGATCAGCAATGCACTGGGTTATTTCAACGATCCTACCGTTGGTGGTCTACAGGGGATGACATACTGCGATCCCCGGGCTATCTCTCCCCTGACGATGCAGGTAAGGAATCTTGATGACGGTAATTATGAGACCTGCAATATCTTTTATCGTCGGGCGATTCTCCAGGAGATAGGGCCGTTTGACCCGGTATTACGGTTCTACCGGGAGGATACCGACCTTGCCTGGCGCGTCCTTGACCTCGGATATAAGATCCCTTTCGCGGAGAATGTCAAAGTCGAGCATCCTCCGCATCACTACACGATATGGCAGTTATTAAAGAAACGTTACAAATTTAAATGGTCCTACTATGACAGATATTTCGAGAAAAAACATCCCCGGCGTTTTCGGGGTTTGAAGATGGTAGGATTATTCACCCCCTCCCTAGTTGCTTATTATCCGGTCTATTTTTCGTTTATTATTTTCCTCGGCACGCTCTTCCTCCCCGGTTCATGTCCGCTGGCTATCTTTACCGGACTGGTGCTTCTTATCTCCGTCTATCTTTCGGTCTGCTTGATATACATTAACGAAATGGCCCGGGGTATACGCTTTGACTGGATAATGAAGAAGCCGGAAGAATTACTGCTATTTATCGGGTTCTGGTGGATGATTATGGCAGAGGAATTGGTCTATCACCTGATCGGTTCGATTAAATTTAAAAAGTTCAGCCCTTAGCAGATCTGCTGAGATTAGTCCCATAGTGCCGGCCCAGCCGTTTCAGGATCCCGGGATAGTTCCGGGGGTTAAAAATCACGTTATAAGGCTGATTGCACCCATGGGTACAGAAACATTTTTTACCCCGGATAGTTTTCCGCAAGCGCTCCGCTTCAGGACCGGAAAGTAGATCAGGCAAGCTCTTCTCCCTGATGTTCCCAAAAGAAGAAAGCATTTCGCAGAAAGAACAGTCCCCCGAAGCATAGATCACCATGTACGTCCGGTCCGACAAGCAGGGAATCACCTGTTTTTTTCTCTCCAGTGTCTCCATATTAACATCGAATAGATAATCCCGTATTGCCATCTCCAGGATGGTTCCGAGGCGGCCGGTTTTTCCGCGGAGAAAATATTTCTTGGTTTTTAGAAGAGTCTCTTTAAGAGCCCGGCATTCCGATACGGCAGGAAGCCTGACTTCCGGCGAAGGTGACGATCCTCTTAACCAGTCCCAGTTCACCGAATCAAGCTCAGACCACTCCCGCCGCAGTAACGCGAATAAAGGTTCTATCTCATTCACATTCTGAGCCGAGATGACTGTATTGGTAACTAACCTGAGACGCGGGTATCTTTGTTTCAGAGAGACAAGTTTAATATACGTTTCTCTTAATTTTCGAAAGTTGCCCGCTCTCCCCCGCAAGTAGTCGTTAGTTTTTTCCAGACCATCTATCGACAGGGCAATTGTCAGCTCGCAGGTGCAAGATTGCAAAATATCTTCGGTTACTTGAGCGATACAGTCAGGTAATAAGCCGTTAGTGGGTATCTGAATTCGGCGAACGGCATTATTTCTTTCAAATAGCAAGCATGTTTCAGCAAGTAAGGGACTTAAGAATGGTTCACCGCCGGAGATGCTGAGAGAAAATATATTTCCCAGGGACCGGGATACTTTTTCAATCTCGGGGAACGCTAAATCATCATTGTCTTCCAGGCTCTTCCAGTAAAAGCAGTGTCGGCAGCGGGCATTACACTTCGAAGTAATAAATAAGATTAACTGGAGAGGAGTATCATATTTTCTTGGCCAGTAAATTCGTCTCAGGATACGTATATAATCTCTAAAATATACGGATAGCGCCTTCATTTTATGAATTTTTCTGCGTACACCTCAGGTAAAATAACCCTTTAATCAGTATAAAAATATCATTCCAGGAATGAATTAAGCGTAACTTTTTTATAATGTAGGAAGGCCGATAGTAGAATCTCCGATATGCTCTACGGTACATCCTTGAAACATCTTCTTTCGTGAAATTTTCAGTCCCAAAATAGGGGTTCCCTCCGAAAATATCAATCTTAATGGATTTCATGTCAGCAATTTCCTTACCGTGATGTTTTACCCAATTCCAGAGTGCCGTTCCAGGCAGAGGCGTTGATATCGCAAACTGCACATAGGTGGGGTCAATCTCGATAGCCAGATCTATGGTTTTTTCCATAGTCTCAATAGTGTCAAACGGATGCCCGAGTTGGAAAAATCCGATGGTTGTGAGCCCGACCTTTTGAGCAATCCGGAAAGCTCGCCTGGTATGGTCGGTCGTAATATTTTTTCCAATCTTTCTCAAAACTTCATCATCACCAGATTCGACTCCGAAGGCCAGATCAAAACAACCGGCATCTTTCATTATAGTCAGTAGTTCTTCATCAACTTGATCCACCCGTACGCCATTGCCCAGACGCCAGTTGAATTTCAGACCCTTCTCTCTTATTCTTCGGCATAATTCTATAATCCGATCCCGGTCTTCCAAAAAAGCATTATCAAGTATGGCTATTTCTTCAACTTGATAGATCTTCAAGAGCAGTTCTATTTCTCCGATTACATTATCTATACTTCTGTAGCGCATTCTTCGGCCGAAGATGCAACGACTGCAGAACATACACCTTCCCGGACACCCCCGGCTGGTGATTATAGTACAGAATTGCTTTTTCCCGGTGTGAAGAGTCCGGTAGCGATCCATAGCTAGAAGATGGTGCGCGGGATAAGGAATGGAATCAAGATCGGTGATCAATTCCCGGGGGGCGGTATATTTGATCTCATCCCCGGACCGGAAACAGAGACCGGATATATCATTCCAGGCTTCTGGCCCCTCATGGAGTAGTTCGGCAAGTTCAAGAATCGTCCTCTCCCCTTCGCCCATAACACAGATATCCGCTCCTCCATCGACGATCGATGCTTCCGGGCATATACTGGGGTGTGGTCCTCCCCAGATAATTTCTGTTCTGAAAGGGAGCTGTTTTATATCTTTTGTTAGAGTACAAGCAAATTCAAATGAAGAATACATCACCGACAAGCCTATGAATCTGGGCTTAACCTGTCTTACATATGAGACAATGGCTTTTCTATCCAGACCAAGAACGTTGGCATCGAACAGGTCTACATTATACCCCTCCTCTTCCAATAAGGCAGCGATGTATGCCAGACCCAAAGGTGGTAGTGCTGCTTCTTCATGAAAAAGAGGGATGTTAATCAGAAGGAATTTGCCGGTCACACGGCTGTCTATCGGGCTATTCACCTTTTTTGTCATAGCGATTAAAGCGTCGAGTCCGGCCCTGAGCTTTTCCAATTAGCTCCGGAAGGGATCTTATGATTAAGATAAAGCCACCATGATTTACAGATGGTAACCTGCATTAATATCATATATTCGGTCAGATGTCTGTTCCGTAGCCAACTTGCTATCCCTAATCCTCCGAATAAGACGACTGGGGCCCACCAATATCCGCTGAGAAACCAGAGATACAGATAGCATGCTGTAATTAACAAGGGGAGGAATAGAGGAAGTACCCTCCGGACAAAAAAAGTAAGGGCGAATAACCCCGATCGAAAATGCAAAAGGTTCAAGTGCCGAAGGACAACTTCAATAGTACATAATCCTCTTCGAACTTTCTGGTTTAATAAGCCCATAAGCGAACCGGGTGCTGTCTCGTATACCACCGCCGCTTCACTGTGAATAACTTTCAGTCCCTGCTCCTTGATGGTCAGAGCAATTTCGATATCATCCACTGCCGCACCGGCCTGAATTTGAGAGATGGCTTCTTTTTTAAAAGCCGAGAGTTGGCCGAAGAGGAAAGGCACTGATGAAACAAGGCTTTCTTTTTTCCGGAATCCATGCTCAGCTTCGACATATGCACGCTCATAAGATGCACTCTTCCCCTCCCCTTTAATCTTTAACCTTCCGCTGATTGCTCCCAGGGCCGGATCTTGTAACGGTAAGATCAAAGCCAGCAATGCTCCCTTCTCAAGCTCCGTGTCAGCATCGGTTATTACGATGATGTCAGCGCGCGCCTCTTCAAGACCAAGATTCAGGGCGGCAATCTTGCCCTTCCCGGGAAATAATCGTCTCACGCGAATGCGATTCCCGTATTTTTTTAGAAATGTAAGCGTATTATCAGTGGAACCATCATCAACCACGATGATCTCCATTTTATCTTCAGGATAACTTTGTTGAAAAATAGAATCGATCTTGGAAACAATGGAGTCTTCTTCGTTATGAGCCGGAATAATAACGGAGATAAATGGGGAATAATTTTGATCTCTGAAAGACATGGACTTCGCCGGGATTACCTTTAAAACAATCACATACAGGGCGGGGAGCAACAGGAGCAGCAAGAAAAAGCCTCCTAAAAGATGAATAGCGAGCAACATAGTCAGACTTTTCTTCTCAATGTTTTAACTAATCTATTTTCGGAAAAAAGATAGGATATAAAATTTTTAGCGCCAAGCAGTTTGCGTTGAAGATCTGAAAAGGAGCGGGTGTTGAATAAAAATTTGAACATAAATTTTGGGCGGAAATAGAAATCCCGTAACCCCTTATCGACATAGTGATTAATCTGTGCTTTGGTCAAATTGGGATACTCAACCACGGCAGTCTGCTCTCCCTCGTCCAGCCAATCAGCCCAGGATGAAGCTTTAAGAAGACCTGCTTCTTTACAGTAATCATAATATTCAGTACCCGGAAAGGGAATGGATCCTGAGAATTGTAATGTATCAAGATTGACTTCCATGGCAAATCGCAGGGTTTTTTCAATTGAGCTTTGGGTCTCACCAGGCAGACCGATGACAAAACAGCCGTGAACGAGCAGTCCTGCCCGATGAGCGGTTCGAATAAATTCCCGGGATTGATTCAGTGTGATCCCCTTTTTAATCCGGTCCAGTATCGTTTGGTCACCTGATTCTAACCCCACCACCAAGTCGCGGCATCCGGCTGCTTTCATCTTCTTAAAGAGCTCCAAGTCATAGGTATCGGAACGAGCGTTAGCGGACCAGGTTATTCCCAATTTACGGTCAGACAATTCCTGGCAAATTTCCAGAGCTCTCTTCCGGTTAATGGTGAATGTATCGTCTTCAAAAAACAGCTCCCCTTTCTTGATTTTGGGCCAATTCAAAAGATTATATTCCATCTCGTCCACAACGTTTTTAGCGGAACGCAGTCTATAATGGCGTCCATGCATCACTTGCGGCCAGAGGCAAAAAATACATCGAAATGGACAACCCCGTCCGGCGATAATATTCATATAAGGGTAAAGTTTATCTCCCGCATAGTATTTAAGAATATCCAGCTGATGCCATGCCGGGAATGGCAAAGCATCCAACTCGGGAATCAAAGGCCTGTTGGGAGTATGCACAACCTGTCCTTTCTTCAGATAAGAGATGCCCAGTACATTTTTTAGATTACTACCATCCTCTAAAACACGAATGATGTCTCTCACAGAATAGTCATATTCACCTCGGACGATTATATCTATTGCCCCCTTTGAGATATCGAGGGTTTCATCAGGCACTGCGCTGACATGAGGTCCGACCATGATAATTGTACTTCCTGCTTCTTCTTTGACAATCCGGGCACAGTCAATATCGGAATATATGGACGGGGTGGTTGAATCCAAGACTACATATTGAGGCTGTTTATCTCTGACCAAACTCCTCAACCGGGCTTTGCCCCAATTAAGGGCCGGGAAATCGTATAATTCAACGTCAACCCCAGCTTGCTCTAAAACCGCGGTGGCGTACGCTAGCCAATCAGGGGGGCGAAGAACTCTTCCTCGAGTTCGTGCTGCCCAACGCTGAGTTCGGCAGAAATAAGGTACAAATGGTTCATTAATGACAAGAGTTTTCATGATTTAGTTTTAGGATCTGGTTTTGGTACTCTTAAGTAACTTCCGGTGAAATTGTTCCAGTTCACGATGTGAAATATTGATAGCATTAAGAATAATTCCAGTTGCCAGAGCAATAATACCGATTAGGTACATTGAAAGTCCTAATATAAAACAATATAGGTTATCTCCAAACATCCCACCACAAAAAAACACAGTGCCAATCGTGATTAGAATCAAGCAGATAATCCCCCCCATAGTCATTGGCTGATGCTCTCTCAGGAGCATAAAAATAGTGGAGAGAATCCGGTATCCGTCATTAATTGTTTTTATTTTGGATATACTACCGGCGGGCCGAGTGCCGTAATGGATATCTACAGAACAAATTCTCGAGCCAAGCCAAACGCTTTTTATATTGATCTCAGTCTCGATTTCAAATCCTCCCGAGATCAGGCACATTTTATCAACAACCTTGCGGCTCATGACCCTATACCCGGTAAGCATATCAGGAATTTTCACGCCGTGTAGTCTATAGGTTAGGTAACGTATCAGTTTGTTCCCAATGAGGTGAAAATTGGAAAAAGAACCGGGCTGATAATTATTGAGACGGTTCCCGATACACATATCGCACTTCCCCTCAATAACCGGCAGAATCAACTGGTGAATATCTTTTGCGGCATATGTTCCATCACCATCGATCATAATATATATTTCGGCATCGATATTCTCCACCATAGTTTTTAGCATATGTCCTTTCCCCTGCCGATTTTCACTGATAACCGTGACCCCCATTGCTTTCGCAATACTTACTGTCTTATCATTCGAATTATTGTCACCGATATATATCTTTGCTTCCGGCAACTCATTCTTAAAATCATCGATAACACCGCCGATGGTTTTTGCTTCATTGAAGCATGGGATCAGGACCGCTATTTGTTCAGTTTGCACGATGGATACCTCATCAGTATTTTGGTTAGGATGTAATGTCATTTATTTTCAGAAGCTTCCCATAAGCAACAGCCAGAAATAATATTGCGACAGGAACGGCTGAGAGCAAGGCTCGATTTATCGTAGTTCCAATGCGAAGATATTCAAAAAATGGTGTAAAAATAAATAGAACAAGAATAATTGTCAATATACCTGCCAGAGAAACCGTTATATATTTTAATTCTGTCCTAATTATCAAGGGTAGTGAAATAATCAAGAGACAGAAAAAAGTTGTCCAGAGAATATTATAATTCCCTGAGTCAAACAAATAGGTGCCCAGAATACTAAAAGCTTCCGGATGAAATTCAAACTTACGGTAATGGTCTGGCGGGCCGGAAGCAAGGTTATAAATTTTCTTAACCACAAACCAGGGGATATTGAGGAAGATAACAATACTTAAATAAATACCGGTTGTTTGGAATATCTTCTTTAATTTAGTACTCTGAATTATTTGATATAATATCAATACCGGCAATGCTCCACCAATAAAGAGGCCTATTACCTCATCCTTAGCTGATATTCCCACACAGAATAGTAAGGCTGAGATGAGAAATGATAATCGGTCCTTTTCTCGTATCCATCGAAAGAGATAGACCAATCCTGCAAAACAATAAAAACTTACTATTAAATCCATATGGGCAAATCCGGCATGAAACGTTAGGAGGGGGATGCTCAATAGCAGGTAGGTAAAAATAAGACTCATGTACGGCGAAATTATTCTGGCAAGATTATGATACATAATCAAGCCCAGTGCCAGGAAATATAATAGTGTATTTAGATTTACAGCATATTCCTTCCACTCTCCCAGGCAGAGAGATACCCATGTCTTAAAGAGTGGATTCATGTCCGGGTAACGTGGTTCATGCCCACCGAGAAAATCAGGGTGAGCGGGATCAAGTACAAGCGCCCGATTATAGTAAAAATTTTTAGCTTTATAATTATAGTTAGATACACTGTCGTCAAAATAGGTTGGTTTACTGATAATCAGGAAACCAATGAAAATGATTTTCCAGAGAAGGAGGACGCTTATACCAGCCATCAGTAATTTTTTCCCAAAGTTTAAGCGACCAAATCGCCTTCGTGGCGCCAATCCCAGAACATATTTCATGCCTCGTTTCTTCGCCAGTAACAGGAGGATAAATACCGCAACACTGGGAAAAATAGCGATACTTCCCCATGTGAATTTGATTCTAAATAGCCCTATATAGAAAATATAAAACGAGAGAAATCCGGTCCCTATAACATAGCTGAGTGCAAGTTTTTCAGATAAAGCCAGGTTTCTCTTTGTTTGATTTTGAAGAAGAGTCAGCCCGGAAAACCCGATTATCACCGGAGAAATATAGGCAAAAATTGTCATTCCAATGGCAAGCATTAGTTCTCTTCTGCTGCTTTATAGATAAAAGATGATGGGTTATATCTACTTATCAGCCGGCCTTTCTCTGAGTATACGGTCTTCCCGTCTTTAGTCATTAATCTCTGGGTGCCGGGATCGAAGATAATCCCGGGAGCATTATAGACAATAAAATATTTTGGAAGAAGGTTCTGAAAATAAGATGTGACTATTTCTTTCTCCATCCGTGCTGGATAAAGAAAATATTTTAAACGGCAGTCAAAAGGCCAGTACGGCTTGGGAAGCAGTTCGAATATCGAATCATCAGGAATATACTTCCGGCAGAATTCGACAAAACGATAGAAATCACCAAGTGCGGGAAACGTTTTCTCCTCCGGGAGAGGCTGTATATATGTCTGATGGATCTCCTCCACTATTTTAAATTGGCTATACGTCTCTCGAACGTCATAGATAATCCATAGAGCGAGAATTGCCATTCCGAAGAGAGTGACGATCTTTACTCTGTTAGCCTTAGAGGCCTTATAATATACAATGGCACCGATCAGGAGGATAAGCAACGCCAATCTATTGAGCCAGCTTATAAACGGTTTATTGAAAAGACGGGGGCTGTTTAATGAATTAATTGTGCCGGGGTGTAGGCGTCGGGGGGCCAGGAATTCACTCCACTGATCCTGGAGGTATCTGCTTAGGGAGAACGGTAGTATCTCAATCGAATCAATATCCACCCAGCCCGGTCTGCCTCCGAAGATCAGACCCAGTTGTTCGATTGTATCGCGGTACTCAAGTTTTTCGGTCAGAGGGATCCAGGAGGTATGGAAGTTGCGGTCAAAGAGCGGCTGAATCACATCGGGGACAAGAACGGATTTCCCGGAACGGGGCTGCCAGAAGACCCGGAGATAACGCGGTGAGCGGAAGAGAAAACGGATTCTCAGGTAAGGGTCTTCCTGGGCCGGGATGCCCAGATTGGGGGGAGAGATCAATTGGAATTGTTCCATTCCCATGATCTGAAAGATTCCTCCCTGAACCCGGCTGCCTTCCACCCCCTCCCCTCTCCAGCCTCTGGTTTCTTCGGGGGCGTTGAATTCCCACTCCAGACTTTCTGCCGACCAGGAGGTTGGAAGAAAAGGTATGATTGAGACAAACAAAACTGAAACTATCAATTTCATAATTTGGGACTTTATTGATGGAGATATTTTTATCCGCTTTGAAATATTGCCGCCCAAATCCTTTTCTTTCAATAGCAGGATATAAAAAAACTCCAGCTTTAGCGGGAGTCTTTAAAAGTACTATCTACATGTGAGCGGTTTTGGACTGGATTATACGCCTATGAGTATTTCATAAATTAAATGAACATGCGATGATTACCACTCCAGAGTTAGTTTCTCGTTAATATAATCAATCGTGAGTTTGAAATGTCTCAAAAAATCTAATGCGCCCAATAAGACCGGTGGATTATCTTTTGTACAATCAACTTTGATTTCTCCCGAGGACCAAATAGTCCTCTGGTAATCAGGCGAAAGGAGATCCAATGTGAATGTATGCTTATAAACGGACACTTCCCTCTGTTCAATGCCGAGGGTAACATTCGATATAACACCATCCCCTTTTAAATCATGGCCTGTAACCTCGGCAACTTCAGCGGGAAACAGGCATGCGTCAGCTCCAGTATCAACAATCCCTAAAATAATTGTGCTTTCTCCCGTTTCAGGGTTAGATATTTTTAGTGGCACTAATGTATGAATGGCATATGCATCAGAAGAGCCATCTGAAAAATCATACTTAACGAGAGGATAAGAATACTTGGGCATGAGCAATTATGGCACGGTTAGTAAATATAGCGTTGTCCCTGACGGGGAACACGAAAAATTATAGGGGACTCCTCGCCTGATTTTCTTGCTTTTTCAATAACTGTTTTCAACTTCGTGCCATGAGAAATCACGGTTTTTCCATCAGAAGACTTTACAGCAAGAAAAGAGGTTCTTTTTGTTGGAATTTCTATAGTAAGAGAATTTGACATTATTTTCCTCCCTTTTTATGAGCAAATCAAAATAGGATATATATGATTTATAATAGGATAGACTGCTATCAGAATGCAAGCAATTGATTTAAACTTTTTTCCTGCTGGTTATTAAAATTTAATGCAGAACTCTGATTGTTAGTGCCTTATCTTTAGTATAGATTACCTCACATTCAAATTCACCCTGGCCGGCGGATTCTAACAGAGACAGGATCATATCATAGGTGCCAGCGGGGGCCTCTCTCGGAATCATTATAACACACTTCTGCCTGACGACCTCTCCCGGCTTCCACTCTGACGTGGGAAGAATCCTATACGGCGCGAAGAAACTTTGTCCGAATGCGAACTCCTGGCCCCCATGCTGACGGAACCGGGCGGTCAGGAGATAATCCCGGTTTACTTTTTTGTCGCATTCCAGAAAAACCACGGTCTCCACCATCCGCCGTCCCAGCCGGAGATTGTGGCGGATATTATACCCACGGAGTTTGAGTCCAGGCAAATCAATAATCGGTTGGTTGAGTGGTATCGAAATCCTGGAAGGATCCACTTTGCCGATCAGTCCCAACTCATTAGAATCTCCCTTCCGGAAGAGCGCTAAGGAGTTTATGGTCTCTTCCAGTTGCCAGCCGTCTTCCAGAAATTCGCGGAGGTATCGATCTCCATCCGGGCCATAAAAATAATAGAAGGTCAGGGGGTCATTGAAGTCAATCAACGCGAATTTTGCTGATCTCTGAACGAGGGGGAGGTCCACTCTGTACCCGGGCCGCCAGCCGCCGCAGATCTGGAATGAATAAAAAAGTTGGGGACGGTTGGAGAGATGAGAAGCAAACCCGAATGTCGCCAGGACGGGTGCCTGGTCCGGGATCATCCGAACCATTTCTTTACGTACAGCGTCCTCTTTTGTCACCCGCCACTGCCGGAACTTCCCGGGCAGCCGGAAAAGGGGCCCGAGCATTCTCGCGCTGAAGGGAGAAACCAGTAGCAGGAAGATGACAAGATAGTCAGGTTTGAATTTTAACCATTTCCAGCGCAGGAGATTCCGGGTGCCGCGAATCGCCGAGATAAAGACAAACGGAATAATCAGGGCCGTATACTGATACTGGATTGAGAAGTGCTGGGATCTGGAAGATAGCAGGCCTTCCAGGGCGGGGACAATTATCATGATACAGGACGCGGGAGATAAGAGAGAGAGAAACCCCAGGGGGAGAAGAAGCTGGAATAGATACATCAGCTTAGGCCCGGTTAGAACTCCGCTCAGAATATATCCGGGCCGGGTCATCATGGTCTCGGCCATCTCGACCGGTGTATCCCCCAGCCATCCGAAAAAGATCGGGATGAGGTTGGTCTGATCGGCTTCCGGATTGAGTTGAGCTGCCAGCCCGGGGATTAGCCGGTTACAGATGACAAACCAGAAGACCGAAAGGAGCACGGCGCTCACCCCCCATCTCCAGCGGGCAAAGGGATTATTACCGCGTTCTTTTATTGCCCTAAGAAGAAAATATATACCCATGCCAAAGACCGGCAGGACTACGTCCTCCCGGCAGGAGAGAGCAAGTACCAGAAAGATCAGATACCCGGTCCATTTCCTGCTCTGATAAAAGTAGAAGGTGAATAACAGGAGGGGAATGGCAAAAACGATGGGATGAAATTCATATAGTGTTATATAATTCAGGGACGGGTAGATCAGATAGCAGAAAGAGAAGAGCAAACCCAGCGCAGGGTTGAGAGCCTTCCGGGCCAGAAGATAGACCGCCCAGGCCCCGATACTAATGGCGATTGCCTGGATATAAAGCAGGATGAGAGGTCCGGGGAAGAGAGCGTAAAGTGGGAGCAGGAAAACAGAAATAAACCACTTATGAGTATTGAGGAGCGCTGATTCCCCGACATGACTGGCGGTAATGAACCGACCGTGAATACCATTCCAGAAGGCCTGGTTTATGGCGGCCAGGTCCATATCCTGATAAGAAAATGAGCGATACTGACAATATCCGGCCACCGAGAAAACAACCGCGTAAACCACGATCAGAAGAATAACAAGAATAGGAAAGGCACTTCTGCTATTTGAGATTTCTGATGATTCAATCAATTCTCTTTGATATTAATTTGGCCACGAATCGGGTCAAAAGCAAGTTGAGAAAAGTTGCAAAATAAAATAATCCTTTGATCACTGAGCTGATTATGACCATTCTCAGAGTTCCTTCCAGCAAAGAAGTGCCGCAGCTGAATCGGGATGTTTCCTGCACCAGATTTTTTGCGAGATCCAGGACACTATGGCCCATATTGGGGCGGGACGGAATCTAAGCTGGTGGTGATCTGCACGAAGGCTCTTTATCCCGTCTAAGCCGATTACCCGGTAACCAAGTTCACGCATTTTACCAGTTTCCCATCCAGATAAGTGTTCTTGATAGTCTCCCTTCTCATGACTGGATTGCGGCAAAAATCCGTTTGGGGTGAACACTACCACTTTTCTTCTTGCGATTATCTCCAGATCGTGAAGAAACCGAAGGCCGTCTTCTTTAGCAAAATGCTCGATAACATCTAATGCAACGCAAGCGTCGAATTGATCGGGCTTGAAATATCCCCGGAGTTTCCCGGCATCCGCAAGAACAAACTCATCGTGTGTTTTTAGTTTTTTAGCTTCTTCCATATCTTGCTTATAAGCATCGACTCCAACAAGAGAATCGGCGGAGATAAATCTCAAAGGCGACGATCGCCCACACCCTACATCAAGAATTGAACTGCAATCCGACAGAATACGTCTCAGTTCCAGGATATTTGTGCGCGGAGAAGAAAATGGCTTTGTTTCATGCATTAGATCAAATATTGTTCTCACGAAGTGTTTCCCCCATTTTCGAAGCACCTAAAGATAATTAAAAAAATAAATTTAGTTCGGAGTAAATCTGCCCCATTTGTGTATTATGGGGACATGATCATAGAAATTTCCGAGACTCATAATATATTTATTAAACTTCATCAACAAGCAAATTACCGGCAAGCGTAACATACTCGTGCGGTTGAGCGGAAGATGAACCAGCCGCAGCGGGCATTACAGAACATATCCGAGCAGACAGTCCAACTGGATTCAGGTTGGAGAACCGAAGGGGTGAGGAAAACCAGGTTGGAACCACCACCGTATCCTCGCCCCAAAAACATATTTCTTTATCCCGTGCACAAACAATTTCGTGATATACTTTACGCCCTCTCATGATTGATACGTCAGCAATTAAAGGCGGGAATGGGAAAAAACTTCAATTGAATATTTGAACAAATCACATGAACACAATGAAAATAATATTTATTTCATTACCAAGTCCATTTGCTGAAGAACCAGCTATGAATCCGCCTTTAGGTATATGTTTTATATCATCCTACTTAAAGAAAAAGGGATTTTCAGACATTAGTCTAATTGATTATAGTTTATATAAAGAGTATGATTATCATAACGAAAAAACCTATCTTGAGAAACTTCCTCTTGATGGAGATGTCTATGGCATCTATTGCATTACACCACAGTATAAATGGCTTTATGATATTTCTCACTATATTAAGAATAATAATGACCATGCCCGTGTGATATCCGGTGGTCCACATTCGACTAACTGCCCGGAAGATTGTTTAATCGATTGCGAAGTAGATGTTGCCGTCTGTGGAGAAGGTGAAGAAGCAATGGAAAAAATACTTAATAATGTGCCATTGGAGAAGATATCCGGTGCTGCATATTTAAAGAATGGCCTGGTTACTAACAATACTAAAGCTTTTATTAAAAATTTAGATGATTTTCCCTTACCAGATCGTGATATTATTGATTTAAATCTTTATAAAAGAGAGATCCAAGGTGAAAAAGCAGCCCATATAGTTACACTTCGAGGATGTCCATTTAACTGCTCGTTTTGTGATAGATACAGCGTGGGTAAGAATACGCGATTTCGCTCTATTTCAAAAGTAATTGAAGAAGTCGATTTACTGCGGACAAAATATGGGATCAATTCATTTGTAATATATGATGATATCTTTACTTTAAATAAAAAGAGAGTTTTTGAATTATGTGATTTATTTAAAGAAAGAGAAACTAAATGGAGATGCTGGTCCAGGACAACAACAATCACCGAAGATATGTTAACTTATATGAAGGAATCGGGGTTGACAAGCATCACTTTTGGTGTTGAGTCCGGTGATGATACTGTTTTAAAAAAATCTAATAAAGGTTCTACTCATGAACAAAATAGAACAGCTTTGTTATTATCTAAAAAAGTTGGAGTTCCTGTAAGATGCAGTCTAATGTACGGACTTCCCGGAGAAAATATGGATTCAATTAAAAATACCATCAGTTTAGTTGAAGAAACACAACCAGAGGAATGGAATCTTGCTATATTAGCACCAATACCGGGATCTGATATTTGGAATAATCCAAAAAAGTATGGAGTTTCATTTGATAAAATATGGCTAAAAGAGCAATATTATCTTCCATGTAATCGTTTTGCTGATAGTGGGGTGGGAAATATTTGGATTGAAATAGACTCAATGAATAAAACAGAACTTTATGAAAATTTGAAATATTTTATAACCGAATTAAACAGAATTTGTCCAAGGAAAAAGATTCAAGATACTATTCAAGCTATTAATATTAATGAGTTAAACCCGGATTATATGATTGGGTCATAGGTTACTCCCGTTTAGATTAAAGACATTTTGCTGTTGATAGATAATTTTTCCCTCGAATCCCCTCCCCTTTTGAAATAACAGACCCAACCTAAGGTCGTATCCTCCCGGGGGGAGACCGGAAGGAACCAAAATCCGGCACCTCTGTTTATATATCTCTCTCGGTTCCCATCGGTTGGAAGGAAGAATCCGATACGGCGCGAACATAGGCTGCTGGAAACTTACTCCAGGATCATTTCGTGAAACAAAGGTTGGGTTTAACAGTAAGCCGCCCGGGAAGCGCTGGCTCAGCTCCATATAGCAACTGAAATCAAGTAATAACATTCTTTCCAGGTCGGTCTGGTGCAGATCGAATCCGAGCAACTTAACACCGGGAATCACTTCCAGGTTAAGAGGGGATTGTATCAAGGGATTCCTAACCTTTTCAATGAGACTGAACCGGCCGGAATAATCCTTTTTAAAGAGCACCAGGTTATTGACACTCTCTTCCACGCCCCATCTCCCTTCCCGGAAAAATTTATTTATAGCTCGATCTCCATTCGGCGTATAGAAATCATAAAATGTCAACCAGTCATTAAAATCGATTAAAGCATACTCTCCACTCTTCTGAATCTCCGGGATATGGAGACCGAACCCCGGTATACGGGGAGAGGCGTAGATATGATAGAACCAAAATATCTGAGGGCGCATGGATAACTTTGGGATAAATCCGAACGTAGCTACCATAGGGGACGAGGGTGGAATCATATTCACCAGGGATTGTCTTGCCTGGTCTTCTTCAGTGATTTTCCATTCACGCATTCCCTCCGGGAGACGGAAGAGTGGTCCCAGAATAACTGCCGAACCAACCGAAAAAATAAGAATGCAGATTGCCAGGTACTTTTGTTTGCCCTTAAACCATTTCCATTGAAGTATATTTTTTGTGCCATAGATGGCGGAGATAAAAACAAACGGTATAATGATAGCAGAGTATTGGTAGCGTATGGAAAAATGGGTAAACCGGGACGAGAGCAGTCCTTCCGCCAATGAAACAAGAACCATAATTAACGATGCGGGAGATAGTAGAGAGAGAAAGCCCAGCGGAATAAATAGATGCAGCAGATAACGAAGTTTGGGAGTTCTTAGAATTCCCAGTTGAGGGTGGGCAAATATTTTGCCGGGAAGCTCGGTCGGAGGTCCGGTTAACCAGCCATAAAATGATTCTACCATAGAGGATGAAGCTGTCTCCGGGTTGAATCTACTTGCCAGAGTAGGGAGGAGTTTCAGATCAAGTATAACAAAGAAGACAGAGAGACAGAGAAGAACCAAAGCCCATTTAAAACGGGGCCATGGTCGCTGGCCGGATTGCCGGCAGCCTTGCAGGAGGGAGAATAAACCGATTCCGAAGACGGGGATTGTTACATCTTCCCGGACGGAGAGAGAGAGCAGGGTGAAGAGTAGAAATAACCCCCATTTTTTCTTGTACAGGTAGTAAAATAAAAAGAGCAGCAAGGGAGTGGCAAAGCAAATAGGATGAAATTCATAAAGTTCGGCATAATTCATGGCCGGGTAGATCAAGTAGCAGAAAGCAAAAAGGAGCCCGAAGCCCGGATTGAGCAAATTTTTAGACAGAAGATAAATCGGCCAGGCGGCCAGACCAAATGCCAGTGCCTGCAGAAAAAGTAAGGTCAGAGGACTGGGGAAAAGTGCGTATATTGGAATGAGGGGAATGATGATAATCCATTTATGCCCCCCCATAATAGTAGCTTTTCCATAAGCATGGCTGATAAACCGGCCATGTAGTGTATTATAAAAAGTCTGATTGATTGTGGCCAGATCCATGTCATGGAAGGAGAATGAGACATACTTGATATAGGCCAGGAAACTGAATAGTATTACGAACCCGACTATCAATGCGATCAATAATGAGAGAATGATATACTGGCTGGTTCTTTTTTTGGGGGGTCGTGGTTTCATTATCTCGATAGATTTTTATTATGAGATTATTCAGCCTGTCTGCCAGTTCATAATTCCTCCGGTCGGAGAGGAGAATATTCTCAAAGAAGTAATCAAATTATAAATCATGTCTTTACGGTATTCTGGCAACCCCGGTCTTAAAAAACGTACACCAGGCGGTATTTTTCTCTTCTGCGAAGTCTCTAAAGGCATCGTTATCCGTGATGTCGTCGGCAAGGAGATAACTTCCCGGTTGTAGATACTTCCACACCGCTGTAAACTCCATCATCATATGGTCATAACTATGATCACTATCGTGAAAAAAAATATCCACCTTTTTTAAATTTTGTAAAAGTAGGGGAAGTTCCTGTTGAGAAGAGCCGATGGTAAGATGCCATCTGTGTTTCAGATTATCTGGGATCAGCCAGCCAACTTCCTCTTCAATCTCCTGTCCGGGTTGATTGGGAAGATCGATAGAATAGAGATCCCCTCTCCCGTTGATTTCCAGGGCATTGAGAATAAAACTGGACGAAAAACCATTAGCTACCCCGGTTTCCACTACAACATCTGGTTTAACGAGTCGGCAGATAACGTAAAGAGCCGGCGCTCTCATGGGATTAAGCATTCCTGAATCAAGCACACTCCCCGATTTGCCGGTTTGGCTGCGTAATTCCCGAAGGAAATCGGAGGAATACAGTTCCTGATAGAGTTTATTTACTTTAGTAGTATTGACTTCAAGGATATCGCTAATTTGATTTCGATAGACAAGTAGAGCTTTGAAATAATTTACCAGTTTGTGGGGACTGATCATGGCAGTTTTTAATGTGTTTATATTCATCTTAGATCCATTGTTGTTATAGAGAAGAAGAAGGGCATGGTTTTTCAAGCTTACCCGCTCTTTTCGCCTTTAATTACCGCAAAAGAACCGAGCGCCTTCATCAGGAGAGGAATCGCGTTCAGCAGATAATATATCCAAAACAGTTTCCTATTTCTCTTAACTCCTCCATAAGTAACTATATCGATCCGGACATTTCGAAAATTGTTAAACATCCTTTGCAATTCATTTCGAGAATACATCTTCGATAAAGGCGTGTGGTCGTACTTCCGGGTAATCATGTCTTCCCGGGACACGTTTCCTTCTCGGAACTTCTGGAGCTGATATTGAAGATTGATCCACCGATAAGCTAATCCCTGATGGTAAAGCATTATCAAAAAACGGCCTTTCTTCTTCAAAACCCGCTCGATCTCGCGTAAGGCTTTGTCAGTGTCCGGGGTATGATGCAGTGCGCCAAAAGAATAAACCAGGGAAAAGCTCTCATCGGCGAACGGCAGATTTTCAGCGTCGCCCGCCAGCGCTTTTCCCGGCAATCCCAGAACAGAAAAACCCCGGGTGGATAAACGGGCATTGCCGGGAGACAAGTCTATCCCGAAGACTTTCGCCCCTTTCTTCGAAAGGTAACGAATATCGCTGCCCAGGCCAAAGCCAATCTCCAAGAGGCGACCTGCGCCGTCCGCAAGTTCATCCAGAAGCCGGGTAATATAGGGATCATCCTGATAGCGCCGAGAGTCGACTGCCCGGTAAAAATCCGGGGTTCCCGGTTCATAATGTTTGCTCGCCTCATCCAGCCCGGGGACGGAATTGGACCAGTATTTTTGAATTTCTTTTTTTAGATTTTTCATTACCCAAGTAGTTTCTAAAAATAACTCCTCCAGCGCTTGGTCTTGCGATGACGGAGGAAATCAAAAAATATCCTGATTTTTTCCGATCTTTTTAACATCAAGGACATGATTTTACTATCCGGAACGATACGGTATGACTGGATAACCTTCCTCATCCTTTGAGTTTTAGCCAGTCGGTTTAGATTCCAATAAATAGCCCTCCAGCATGCTCTGATCATCTTCCATTTTCCCATACAGGTATAAAATAACATCTCCAGCAGGAGGATGACGAAGTAAGCGGGAAGGATAAAAAAAAGGTAACCGGTAGAATAGTTTTTGAGGAGAGTCCGAAGGGTGTTCCTTTCCGAGAGGTATCGCTTCTGGGGACGATTGTGGGTTTTACCCAGTGTGGCACTCATCCGGTGATAGAGGAACGCCTTCGGTTCAACTACTACTTTATAACCCGCCAGGCGGACCCGCCAGGAGAGGTCAATGTCGTCGGTCAGGGTTAAATACTCCGGATCAAAACCTCCAACTATATCCAGAACGCTCCTTCGAATAAACATGGCTCCGCCGAAAGAAAAAAATACCTCTGCCGGTTTGTCGTACTGTCCCCTATCAATTTGATTAATTCCGCGTGGCACCGGAAAAGCAAAAATATCCATATTAGCCCCGACACTATCGAGCTCATTAACCGGGCGACCCTCCCGGAAACAACGCATTTTTACCGTGCAGATCCCGATACTTTCATCCGCCTCGCAGCACTTAATAAGATGATTCAGGATCCGGGTATCAAATTCCATATCATTGCTTACCCAGAAGATATACTTCCCCCGACAATACGGTATAGCCACATTGCTACCTTCTGCCGTACCCAGGTTTTCTTCATTTACTATAACCTTGAATTCGGGATATCGATTTTTAACAAACTCTACGCTGCCGTCGGTGGAAGCATTGTCCACCACGATTACCTCATAATTCGGGTAATCCAGGCGCTGCAAACCGGGAAGATGTGCTTTGAGCAGGTTCTTTCCATTCCAGTTTACCAGGACAATACTTACCGGAGGTGCCTCGCTATAGTCAATCATGGTAGATAATTTCCAGTGATTCTCGCCAGGCCCGTGAAAAAATTAGCTTTGAAGTGTAACCACGGGCAAACTCCAGAGCTCCCTCTCGGTAACGGAGCAGCTTTTCCTCGTCATTTAATAGGTCCGTCACCGCTTTTACCAGTTCTTTCTCATCATAACTGATTGCTAAACCGGCGTTCATCCTCTCGATTTCGGAGGCAATGGCCGGCACTTTAGTGATAATCGTGGGGATACCGCAAAAGGCATAAAATTTCGGTTTGCCGGGATCGGCGTAAAGGGTATTGTCATTCTCATCCCCGGTCCAGACAGCAAGACCGATGGCGGTAGTGGAAATAATCTGGATCACCTCTTTTTCGTCTTTAACAAAACCGTGAAAGATAAACCGTTCCGGGCAAGAGGATGATGCCACCATTTTCCTTAATTCATCTCCGAAATAGCCACTCCCCACTATCTCGATTTGAATGGAGGGGATTTGCCGGGCCAGTTCGGGCATAGCCCGGATCACCATCTGCAAACCCTGGTTGGCGGAGAGAGTGCCGACGAACCCCAGTGTGTTTTTCTTGATTTTCCCCAGCGGCTGAGGTGATAAAAGAGCTTCTTCGTAGCACAGGGGAACATGGATGGCGTTATAACTATTTTGCGGAAGCCCGGAGAACTTTTGTCTCCCTTCCCCTATCCGGGGTGTGACATGCCAGACCAGGTCTGACTTTTTTGCGCAGATTTTATCAAGGCGTTGGAATGCCGCCACGATCAGACGGTTGAATCCGAACTTTTTCGAAGAGCGATAATAGTAATCGGTACTATAATAGATCGTATGCTTTACGATGCCGAGTGCTTTTAAAACCAGTCCGAGCCCTGCGGAAAAACAGGATACTCCAATGAAGACATCGAACCGGCACCGGAATTCGCAAGCAGCTTTGAGTATAAAAAAAAGGTGTCCTATGAAAACAGGGATCAGCATGAACGGAGGGCGGTTCTTATCGAAGTAAAGATTGTGGAGTGGTTTTTCCCAGCATAATTTGCCTCTCTGGTAGAACCGACGCGAAGCTATACCCCGGGGTGAGTATGGGTTGGCGATGGCTATCACTCCCAGAGTCTTAACTTTGTTTGACAGATAATCCTCCACTGCTTCGGTCCGACTGGTCAAAGCCTGCCCGGAGATGAGAATATTTAATCCGCTGAGTCTTGATAAGCAATTATTTGTCATCTATGGTCCATCCGGATAACTGTTATTTGGACAATTTAACCGGGCCAATAGGAGCAGGAATAAGGAAAGTCATTTTTTTTTGGCGGCGATCACCTGCCCCTTAGGTATAAAACCGAAATATGTTCTATTTTTTTGATAGGCGATAGCCTCAAATCCCTTGCGGTGGAGAAAGTCGGCAAGATTCTTTCTGGTGAAGTGCCTGATATGTGGTGATGCGGGATAAAAATAATTATCAAGATGAAAGAGGGCGATAAGGATTGTTTTTAGACGAGTTAACTCATTGGTGGCTATCAATAAGAATCCGCCGGGTTTCAAAATCCGACCTAACTCCTCAAGCACGGTTTCAGTATCCAGGATATGTTCAAGGACGTCAATAGCACATACCGTATCAAAGTAATCACTTTCATAGGGGATCTTCCCGGAATCCAGCAGGCGAAAGTTCAGTTCCGGGAAACGCTTTTTAGCTGACTCGACGGCTAGCCTGGAGATATCTACGCCATAGCAGGAATCACAATAATTGGAGATAAGGGACATGACCTGTCCATTACCGCATCCAAAATCAAGCAGGTTCCCTTTTATGAATGGCTTGAAAAAATTAATATGGTAATTGAAATTTTCTTTCGTCCATTCACCCGGACAAAAATCAAAGGAATTTACTTTTATATGCTTATCTTGCCAGTAACGATTATAAAAATCCTCTTCGGTCATACCTAACCTGATGCGACACCTTCGCCCAGCAGAATATACTCCACTCCCGCCAGGTCTATATTTTTTAACAGCTTCCAACAATCGATAACTACGGGATTTTTCATCTTACTGATCAGAAAATCAGCGTTGATAGACTTGAACTCTTTCCAGGGGGTGGAGATCAGGCAGAGTGAGGATCCATTCAGGCATTCTTCCATGTTATCGGAGTATTCAAATATATCCCCTTCTTCTTTTTTCGTATTTTCCATTGCCTGAGGATCATAAACCGAAACCCGGTAGCCGATCCGGAAAAGTTCGCGGGCTATATCAACTGCCTGAGATTCTTCGATAATAGGAGTATCGGGTTTATACGATAGCCCCAGAATGGCGACTTTATCCCCTTTCTCCAGCTTCTCTTTCGCCAGATGGACAATTCGGGATAATTGTTCCTCATTAATCTCGTCGACCAATTCCGATATCTTCGCCCTGTTCCCATAATCGCGGGCAAAGGCGGCAAAGGCTCGATTGTCCCGGGGGAAGCAGGGTCCGCCGAACCCGAGGCCGGTCTTAAAATATTTAGCGCCAATCCGACTATCAAGACCGATCGCCCCGGTAATCTGGTTCGCGTCGGCACCGGGAACACTTTCACAGATAGCCCCCAAGGAATTGGCAAAGGTAATCTTGGTAGTGACATAACAGTTGAGGCAGATCTTGGCGATCTCGGCATTGAGCGGTGAGAGGTGGGCATAAGCGGGAGTATTTTCACAGGTTCGACTATAAATCTCTTCCAGGATTTTGCCATCTTGCGAGCTGCTTTCCCCAATTAGAAGGAAATCCGGATTTTTAAAGTCCCTGATTACGCTCCCCAGCGCGATAAACTCAGGGTTATAAACCAGACCAAAGTCCTTCCCGCATATTTTCCCTGATGCTTCTTCCAGAAGCGGTCGGGCAATGTTTTCGGTGGTTCCCGGCATCACGGTGGAAGTGATAACGACCAGATGGTAACCATTCTTCTTTCTCAGCGCTGCCCCGATCTTCCCGAGGACGTCTTCCACATAAGCATTGGAAAATTTGCCGTCATCAAGACTTGGAGTCGGTACTATGATGAAACTGGCGCCGCTGTTAGAGATTGCTTTATCATAATCGGAAGTGGCCATCAGGCTGCTGCTAACCTTTGAAAGCAGTTCGACCAAACCCGTTTCCTCAATGGGGCAATCCCCTTGATTGATGCGGCGGATATTTTCTTCATTGATATCGACTCCCCAGACCCGATACCCCCCTTCAGCAAA
>Ga0307929_1000727_pt1 | contig 29842 bp, 14 predicted proteins | sample AceLakmetage1330_FD_203160 | JGI IMG/M metagenome (GOLD analysis project Ga0307929, IMG submission 203160) | Saline water microbial communities from Ace Lake, Antarctica - #1330 | ecosystem: Environmental > Aquatic > Non-marine Saline and Alkaline > Saline | place: Antarctica: Ace Lake...
TGCGCCGCTCAGAAACTCATCCCAAAAACGCATCTTGAAATCCGGCTGTGGATCCGTCACAAAACCATTCCACAATTCTCGCTTAACCAACCCGCGCTCAACAGCCCTATCAAACAGCTCTGTATGCGGATAAATCGCAAGTACGTTGAACATCGCAAAGTCGGGATTGATGCGTATTGCAAAGGATATTGTCCGCAAGACATCCTCACGATTGCGTTCATGCGGCAACCCGATAATGAAATACGTCACTGTCGTGATGCCTGCCTGCCGGGTTAATGCCAGAGCCGTGCGAGCCTGCTCCGTTGTAATCTGCTTCCGGAGCACCTTGAGCCCCTCATCCGTGCCGGTCTCAACGCCATAGTGGATTCGTTCGCAACCCGCCCGGCGTGCCAGCTTCAGACTCTCTGCATCGATCTTATCCACACGCCCTCTAAAACTCCACCGGGCCTTCACTCCTCGAGCCAGAATCGCCTCCGAAACAGCACGGATTCTGCCGAGGTGAATATTGAAAGTATCATCTATAAAGTGAAGTTCTTCGGCTCCCTGTTTTAGACAGGATTCCATTTCATCAACAATGCTCTCGGGCGATCGCAAACGACAGGCCCCATGCGGAGTGCTGCAAAAGATACATCGATAGGGACATCCGCGCGTTGTCAATAATGTCGTGAAGGTCGATTTTTTGCCAAGGACATAGCAATAATCCGATGGGTTAAGGAGATCACGCGCCGGAAACGGCAATGTATCAAGATCCTCAAGCAGTGGCGCGGGTGCATTGGAGCAAATGTCTCCATGCGTCCGATAGATAAGCCCCGGAACACCCTCGAACCCGACATCTGCCTCTACCGCTTCAAGATACTGTAGAAAAGCGACCTCCCCCTCCCCGCGAATGGCAACATCAATACAGGAGAGAGCCAGAGCCTGTTCAGGAAACGCGTCCACATGCGGTCCACCAAAACACACCGTGATGTCAGAATCGACAGACTTAACCGTCTCAGCAGCACGCCGGACCTCGACAAGATTATGAGTCGTCCCCGTGATGCCCACAATATCCGGGGCCTCCTCACGAATGGAATTTGCAAGAGCCTCATAACTCATATCCCGTGCTGGCATATCCAGGAGCACAAGGTCGTGAGACGAATGGGCACGCAAATAACCAGCCACATACAAAAGTCCAAGCGGAGGAAAGCAACCGACTTCCTCGGAGACGAAACTAGGAAGCTCCGAGGAAATCATACCCTCTGTCCGTGGATTGATCAGCCATACTTTCATATATTGTTCTCCGTTCTCACTTAGCCCTCTTTCCCCACGCGTGGGGTCTGGTATACAAGGCGAAACGCATCAATGCTGCTACGCCAATCATGTACGGCATGCGTCAACTCGGCCCAACAGGGGCGCATGCAACCCTCACACGCTGCCCGGGTTTCTCGCGCAGTCCGGCGAGTCTCCTTGCTCATTAAAACAGCCGCAAGATTCGGTGTATCAAAACGCGCCACCGGTGGAAACTTATGACAAATCGAAATGTCTCCCCGTGGACTCACTGAGAAATATAGCGTCCCCGCGTCACAAGACCAATCCTGCTTTCCATCCCGTAAGAACAAAAGCGAATCACGAAGGAATCGTTGCGTGTTGGCAATTGGGGCACCGCGTCGCTTGAGGCGTAACAAATGCGTGTAGGCGCTCTCCAGACGTTCATGATCCTCCGCACGCACCGCGAGCTCTCTATCCGCCGCAGCAAACCCGTCACTCTCCGCTTCGGAGGGAGAGAGCGTGATAGGCACAAACGAGCAGCAAAACCCCTCCTTGGCAGCAAACCCCACAAGCGGCACAAGCTCATCCAGATTCATTCGTGAAACACAAACATTCATGATGGGAATTGAAGGTGGGGTTTTCAGTCGCTCACGAAATCGGCGCATGGTGTCAACAATATCGTGCCATACATCCTGCCCACCGTAGATATCCTGTTCCTTTACCGGATCCAGAGTATCAAGCGAAATGGAGACATGCCGGACCCCTGCCTCAATCACGGCATCTATTTGCTCGTCCGATGATCCAATACCATTGGTCAGAATGCGCACATCACATCCCTCCCCATGAAAGGCACTGACGATCTCGGGCAAATCTTGACGGACAAAGGGTTCCCCCCCACCCAGCGTGACCATGCTGACACCCACATCTGCAAAAGCACGTGCCATCGGAGCCACAGAAGCCGCACTTATTTCATCCTTGATATTGCCATCTTTCCAAACCACGCACATCCGGCACCGCATATTACAACGATGCGTAACCCCATAGTGCACATACAACGGTCGTGCAGCGCCAATCCGCGCCGCGACTAATGCCCTCGCTTGTTTCAAAAGACTCACGCCGCCACACTCGCTTCCTCAAAATCCAAACGTAAAAGGTCATTCGCCTTGTCCGCAAACCGGAACGATTGAATCACCTCAAACTCCTTCTGAGCCAAGATTGCTTTGATTCCCTTGTTCTCGCTCTCCACGGTAACATACACCCGCCGAATTCCACGGGTTCTGTATTCTGAAAGAACCGCATCAATCAGCTGTTGCGCAACCCCCTGCCCTCGACATACGGGAGAAACCGTAATGAAAATCATCTCTGACTCAATTCGCTCTCCATCAACGTTTCCCGGATAGCTCCGTAGCTGTGAAATTAAATGACGACAGGCAGGTCGAAACAGCCCCACCACGGAAAAGAACGCTAATTTCACACCATGCCGAAGCAGTAATTCACGCAAGAAAAGGGAACGATTTGATGTGGCGGATATCACTGCAAGCGGTTCGCCCTCCTGTTCCCAGACATACGCAATAGCCGACTTTGATTTTGCAAAGCGAGAATAGAAACACTCCAGAAAATGTGGACCAAATGCAGCAAAGACAGAATGACTCATCAGCGCAGCGTGTTGCCGCGCAGCCCAGGGAACATCAGCTGGACAAAGCGCCCGGATCATGAAACATGATCTCCGCTACGCTTGCGACGATCACATACGAACATGCCCACCAGAAGCAAAAGTGCCCGGGTGTACCGTTTAATATCACTTACCTTCTTCAGCATCCGTAGATGACGCCAAATGATAATCGGACGAAAGTAAAATGAGCGGTAGAATTTGCGATGCAACGCTTCCAATTCTGCTGCTGTCATTCCATTCGGAACGAAAACCGGCTCCCAAAATGAAAAGTCCTCAAGATCGTTGGTAACCAAATCACCATATTGGGGATACAGTTCCCACTGTTCTGTCCCTGGTAGCGGCGTGTTGATCTGCACCGTAATATCGGTCAGCGCGAGTGATTTTGCCAAACGAATCGACTTCATAATCGTTTCGTGGGTCTCACCAACATGCCCCACCATGAAGAACCCCTTCGGATGTAAATTCAGTTTGTCGGCAACAGTAACCACCCAGCGAACCTGCTCCAGACTTACCTCTTTGCGGATCAACTTAAGAATGCCCTCATCACCTGCCTCAATACCAATCCGCACACGCCAACACCCGGCCTGCTTCATCTTCCGCAGAATCTCCTCGTCAGCAATGTTAGCTCGAATCGTACACGTCCAATGCACCTTGATTCCACGGCGAGCAATCTCTGCAATGATATTACTCACCCGTTCACGACTGATCATGAAGAGCGAATCTACAAAGGCGATATCCTTGACCCCATGATTGTTTACGAGATCCGCCATCTCATCGACAATGCGCTCTGCACTAAAACTGCGATAGTGCGAACCAAAAGTCCCATGATCACAGAAGATGCAAGAGTACGGGCAACCGCGACTGCTGATAACCGCCGCTTTAGGAAGATAGGGACCATCGTTAGGTTGTGGAACATACTTATCCAGAGGCAACAAGTGACGGGCCGGCATGGGCAGCGTATCAAGGTCCTTCACAAGCGGGCGTGACTCTGAAAAAACAAGATTCCCATCCCGCCGAAACACAATTCCCTTCACCTGCTGCAAATCACCACCATCGGTCAGGGTGCGTACAAGCTCAAGAGCTGTAATTTCCCCCTCACCGACACAGCCTATATCAAACACATCCTGCTGCATTGCCGATTCCGCATTTGACGTCATGTGCGATCCGCCAAGAACAGTCGTCACCTTGGGGAGCTCTTGTTTCACCCGCCGCGCCAACTCAATCGCATTCACAAAGAAATTGGAGGTCGACGTCATACCGACGATCGACGCATCGAAATTGCGAATTCGGTCAACCGTTTCTTCTACTGTTAGCTCCTCGACTGCCGCGTCGATGATCTGAACGGATATATTTTCCCTCGCCAAATAACCTGCAATGTAGGCAATACCCAGAGGAGGTGAATTAAAATAGAGACTCTTGATAACCGGTCCAAGATACCCATTTCGCTGGCCTTGCGTGATCGGCGGATTGACTAAAACGACACATGGTAACGTATTACTCAACGAAATCCCTCCCTAAACAAAAGGCCCATCGCAACCATCACGCGACGCACCCCACCTCGACGAACAAAAAATAACACATTGCGAACGAGAACCCCCGGTCGCATGTAAAACCGAATATAGGCCTGCCGCTTCATGCGCTGAAGACACGTGACCGAACACGCCTCAGAGGTAAAGAAAATACAGTCTTTCGGTTCCCGACCAAATGTATGATCTTTCCAGTAATCCGCGCGCAACACACCATCCTGTACTGCCCGCTTGTACAGCGGCGTTTCTGGACTGGGAATAGTAATAGTAAAGCTCGCCCAATCCAATCTCAATCGACGTGAAAAACGCAACGTTTCGGAAATCTCTCCCCGTGTCTCACCTGGATAGCCAATCATAAAGTACGCGTGTGTCTGAAATCCAAGTTCCCGGGCAAGAGCAACGGCCTCTTCAATCGCATGCGTCGTGATCTTCTTATTCATCATCTCCAGCACACGATCAGTCCCCGATTCAATCCCAAGGTGCAGCGCATAGCACCCCGCACGCCGCATCGCAATGAGCAACTCCCGATCCAAAAGGTTAATTCGCGTTCGTGCATTCCAGCGAATCTTGAGCCCTCGCTCCTGAATCAACTCACACACACGCAGGGCAACCTGCTTTTTGACGCCAAAGGTCTCATCAAACAGGACAATTTCCTTCGCCCCGTAACGCTCAATCCAATGCGCAATCTCATCAACGATATTCTCTGCACTTCGCGATCGCAGTGTACCTCCACAATAAATCTGTGAGCAAAAATCACACCGATAGGGACACCCGCGCGAGGTGATCATACTCACAAAGGGTTCTTCTACCATCACACAACGGTAACGCTCCATCGGAAGCAGTTCCAATGCGGGAAACGGAATGGTATCCAAGTCATCTATCCAGGGAATGCACCCATTAATCTGGACATCGTCTTCAGTGCGTACAACGCACCCTGGCACATCAAAGATATCGCCACCCGCACTCATCCGAGTAACCAGTTCAACCAGCGTAGGTTCGCCATCTCCCAGAACACCCAGATCAAACAGAGAGGCGCGCAAGGTGTCTTCCGGAAACGCAGTCACCTGCGGTCCTCCGATGATAAGTAATGCATTGGGAAACGTAGCCTTCACCCGCTCGGCAGCATGCCGTGTCGAGGGCCATGCCAGCGTCGTCGCCGTAAAGCCAATCAGATCGACCTCCGCCGGAATGTGAGAGAGGAGAGCGCTATGGCCAAGCCCCAGCACCTCGGCATCAATGATCGAGACATCAACCTTCAGCCTCTGCAACTCTGCTGCGAGATAGGCCAAACCCAAGGGGGGATAACATCCCGTAACATTGGTTTCCCCCTCGCGCGTCTCGCCGCATCTTATAAGCACAATTTTCATCACAACAACCAAGCTAAAGCGATATAAACAATACAACGGCCATATTCCTATTGGCACATCCCAGAGATATGCGCCCCTTATAGCCAAATATGGCCGCATCTTCGAGGCGTCCCGGAACGGCTACACGTATTCTTGAGCCACTCTGACCGCACACCAATCTACCAACTCAAACACCAGCCAACTGAGGTTGCCAACATGTCCACATGCAGTCAAGATGGGAATGATTTCAGGACTTTCCCTCTACTTTAAGGTGAAGCCTGTCAGAACGGTCATACTGGCCGACACAAACCAAGCCACTATTTATACGGAGGAGACATTCTACAATCTTTCCAGCGCGACGCCCGAGACGCTCATAAGATTCCAGACTGATACAACCCTGGATGTGAAGTCCGTAATCGTGCGGAACAGCAATGCGACCAACTACTCCTCGACGATCAGTCCCACCTCGTCTTGGTCAATCACCATGAACCCGAGTTCGGTCAGAGGACTGTCGGGGAGGAGGTGGAAGTCTCCATTCACTGCGTCGACGAAACCGGGGTCGGCCACCATGCTCTCCTCCTCCACACCAAACTCCCGTTCTACCATCAAATGATCCTCTGCAGCAGACGGGGCCGATTCACACCAGTAAAGATTGTGGTCGGTGAGGCAGTCGCGAAGAAGGGGCTCCGGGCCCTCGCCGTGGCACCCCAGACGCTTCTGAGCATAGAACCGGTGTTCCGGGGTGAGGGCGTAGAGGATGTTGCCCGCAATGGTAGAACCATGAATGGGCCCCACCTCCAGGCTGATCAACCCCCGACCGGTCTTCTCTACCAAAGGAGCAGCCACGGTGTTATTGGTGACCACATTCACACCCTTGATCGTAATACCCGTGGCCAAGCCGCCCAGATGATAGATCAGGTTGCCATCGGTCACCGTATCATGCTGGTCGTCATCGCAGCGAATGCCCTCGGCGAGGCTAGCACTGGGACAATCGTGAACGGCGTTGTGGCAGACCTGATTGCCCCCCCCCGTTCCCGAGATGTAGACTCCGTTGCCGTCCCCCATGATCTCCATCACATCGTGAATATCATTCCACTCAATCCGATTGTTGCGACTGTGCATGAGGGGTTCACGCAGCAACCAATCCTGCCGCCAGCGCTCCGGCACATGCCATGCCATGGGTTTGTAGTCACCCCCCAGCAGGCCGTCCACTTCCTTCCAACGAATCGCCCCGGCCCCCTCGCCCTTCCCCGAGCGATCCCATTGGGTGCGTCCACTGCAAACAATCCCAGTATAGGGGGTATTATGGATCAGGTTATGCCCAACATAGTTGGTCCCACTCTGCCAGATGAAGACCGCCGGACTGTGCCAATAGACCTCGCCGATATGATGAATATGACAGTTGTTGACAACATTGCCCCGGTTCACATCCTTGGTGCCCAGACCATACCCGGCGAAGGTCACACCTGTCCCGCCGAGGTGAGCAAAGACGCAATCATCAAAGGTGTTTTGCTGTGCATAGAGGTCGAGGCGGGCTCCCCCCGATGCACTGTCCCGGAAGGTACATCCCGCAATCGTACACCGCGCCGCTCCACGAAGTCGCAGAAGGGCTGTGGCACTGTCATGGAGATCCCAGTCGTGCTGAAGGCCACCACCAGTCCGGCCATGCCAGGCTACGCGTTCACCGTGGGCAAAAGTCAAGCCCTGTAATTCAATATCCTGGACGGGGTGATCACTACCCGCTTCCAATCGACAATCGCCCTCGATACGAATGAGCTCCGTGAGGCGACCAACGGCGATGGCGTCACCAGGTTCTTCCTCCAACGGCCAGAGGTAAAGCTTGCGGACCGTCGGGTCACAGCACCACATCCCCGGCTCTCTCAATACGGCAAGACTGTTCTCCACCCACGTATTGACCTTCCGGTGGTTAGGGGCAAGGGAGTAGGTACAGGGGACAGCCGTCTCGGCAATGCCTGCGGATTCGTCTACGGTCTTCACCGGCAGGATATTCATGGTCCAAGTCCTGGACGGAATGATGACGAGCTCCGCATGGGCCACGTCGGGCCAATTGGCCAGGACACCCTTGGGGAAGGCAAAACGCTGGTTGGGATTCTCCGTGTCACTTTCGGGCATGGGCAATCGGGGAAAACCCTCTCCCTGGGCCCGCTGCAGGCGGCGGTCGCCATCGTAGAGTGTCCGAGTGTCGTCCATCCCTGCGGGGAGATCAGCCATCCAGACCTTGCCACGAGCATCGGGGGGAAGATGATCCGGTTCTACAGCAAGACGTTCCCAGGCCGTCACGGAAACGGCGCCGCTGAGAACGGGATTCGTCCCATCGGCTGCTCTCCAAACCGTAGGCCGACAGGGGTGGCCGCCATCCTGCCGCTCAAGGGACAAGGTCTCATCCAGCCGGTAGACACCGTCCGCCAGAATGATCTCAATACCGACATTCTCATCCCCAGACCGCAACTGACGGGCCAGATCACGTGCACACTGCAACGAAGCAACGGCGGAAACTGCCGTCAGACCATCGGCTGTATCATCGCCCTTGGGGCTTAGATGAAGTTCCATCACATCTCCTTGAATTCAAGTTTCGAAGGGGTTAGCACAGCCATTGCTCTCTGTCAACAATACCAACGATTTTCGTCAATTTCGAAACGGATCTCGCCTTCACGGTCCCCGCATCACTGATTAGAATAGAAGGCTGTCAGAGTTTCGAAATGCGACCGTCGCCAGATTTGTCACCAAATCCGCTTCGGTACAACATGCTGAAGCATACACGTTCTGATCTCGCCAAGGCAGCTGGTGTCAGTAAGATGTTGCATGATCTGTACCCACTGTTCGTCATATGATGCTATGATGGGATTGTGCGTTGGCGGGCATGCGATGGCGCTGCGTGACCAAAAGAAGAACCTCGAGTTTCTCACACGGCTGGGACTCCAATATGGAGATACTCGCGCCGTGTAGCGCTTCTCTGACCGTCTCGTTCAAACTCTGCAACCGCGGATTCACGGTCTGCCATACGTCTTGCAAATCGCGACGTGCCGTGGTGGGTAGACGGAAATAATCAATATGGGATCAATATCTTTGGCGTCATGCAAATATCCTGAGTTCGTAAACTGATACAACACAGCGTACATACGCCAAAACAAACGTCCCGGTCTTTTTAAAAACGCTGGTTACCGTTTTTTTGCGTGTCGAAAGTGAGAATCTTTCGCGCGTGGGAATCCATACTTTGACTGCTAGGTCTACAGCAGCCCACAATCAGATTCATCACCCGCCTCAATAAGCAACCAGGTAATACTGCAAGCAGGGACCTTTACCGGCACCTCAACACTGTAATCACGATTCAGACGATAATCGACTGCTGCTGCGTTCCGCTCACGAATGCGCGCTGTCTCAGTCAGTCCGGTGTAGTAAAGCGGCAAGACTAAGGTTTCCTGCAGATTGCACGCCGTTGGGTTGTAGAGCATTACCAACCCTCGCTCCAGCAGTGTGGAGTTTGCATGCATCATGCAATCGATCCGCCGCCCGTCCGGTCGCCGCACATGAATGATGTCGGAATCAAGAATTGCGCGGTGGGCCCGATAAAAAACCACCCACTTGGAAATCACAGCACACGTCTTCTCCGTGTCATACAGCCGCCGACCGCGATAGGCCGCCATAACTCCGCTGCCGAAATTCTGCGCCAAGTGCCACTCCAGCTCATCTAAATGTTCCTCCAGCGGTTCAAAGACCGCCTCAGGGCTATCGGCATGATAGGCAGTGAGCGGCACAAACATCCAGCCCATCGAAGGGGCTTTCTTCCACGAACCATCAAAGATATTCTGCCGAGCATGGAGAATCTGGATCGGGCGGGGTAACGAGAAGTTCGTTTCCCGATACTCCATTGGCATCTTGTTCGTCCCTTGCAGGAGGTACGAGTCCGGCACATTGAGGTAAACCCCCTGCGCACGACATTTCTGATAGAACCCGGTGATCCGTTCCCACTGCCGATACTGTGAATCCGACACGCCTTCATGGTAAGCATGTGCGGTTGATGCGCACTGATCTCCTGGGTAGGACCCGTCATCCTCAACGCAGTCGAGGCCAGTCTCTTCGATGAATCTGTGGATATGCTCATAGTAGGTATCGGCCCATTCACTGGCGAGGCAGGGTGCCTGTCCAAAAATCGCCCCATCCGGACGCCCCGTTTCCGGATGGATCACATTCCACTCCGGCCCGGCGTCAGCGCTTGAGGTCAACGTATACGAGCCGACCTCAATTCCCCGACCATGGGCATAGGCTATATCCTCACGCATCCGTTTTAGAAAGTTGGAGTTGCCATTCTGCAGAGAGAAGGCCTCCTCATCGACCTGCGATTCGCCCTTGGTCCCGTCAGTGTGAACGGGCAAGCCAAATGAGATAAGCAGCATATCAAAACCCGCGGCCACACACTGGTCGACCGCATTCCGAATGCTCTGCGAGTCCGACCCAACCAGATGAAAATACACAGGATTCTCCAGAATCCACGGCGCAAGCGTTCGGTACATTCGCCGGATGGACAACCCCTGACGCTCACGGTCATCATCATCGAAGAACAATTCATAGGTTCGATACGATTCAAATATCTCATCCGACTTCAATACAATACCAACACCCTTTGGGTAACTACTGGTCAAGAGCGCAGGAGTTAACCTGGCGTAATTGACCTGAGTGTCATACTGAGGATCAACCGTCCATGCCACCGTTTGATTGGCGGAGACACTGTCCATGCCATGAAAACAGTAATCGCTCTCGACATGCATCAACGGCTTGCGCCATTCCAGACGATACTCCACCGCCGATTCTGGTTCGACCACGGCCAAGCATTCGGTCGTGATATTATCGAGCGTAACAGCCTGCCCAGTGCCATTGTGCAGACTAATGCGCTTGGAAAGAAGGGGCAAACCCTCATAGATCTCATAATGCACACACACAGTCATCCCTGCCAATTCCGGCGCTGCATCAGGTGCATCAAAAGAGAGTACTACCTCAATACCTGGCGGAGGCCAAGCTGCCCCCTCCGCTCCGGCACGACGACAACTCCACGGAAAACGTTCACGCAACGGACCAATCTCATGCCCGCGATACTGAAAAGCATTCGGATTAGCAGTCATCTCGTCCAACCAAGCCGAATCAAGGTATCCATAGTCCGGCTGTCCATCAAGACCACCGACCGACCAAGTCACCCCGTCCAGGGACAGTTCCGCCTCCGGTTTGGCACCGCGCAACAAGGACTCACCCGTGCTATGATTAACGAGTTCAACTGTTGCAGCATTAGGTGCAAGGCGGATGTAACGGCTCACTAATTCATTCGAGAGCTGCAAAGTCGTTCCATCATCAGAAAGGCGTGCCTCCGCCTTGAGGGAGACGGGATGGACAAGCCAATCCGGCATGTTAGCGTTACGCATAGACATTCTCCAGAAATAGCTACATGAGTGAATTTGTAGTGAAAAAAGCGTTGGAGAACATTGCATTCTCCGCGAAATATAAAACCTGTGGGAGAATTATCGTTCTCTGAGAGACTTAGCAAGAAGTATCGCGTTATTGATCTGCGGTTCCCCCCGAAATCTGACCACCCCTTAAGAGAGAGTTTGCATCCGAAATACGGTAAAGAAGGAGGATGCAAATGGGAGTCATCGTGCTGGCAAAACCGAGTGCCGTTCCAACTGCCGCTCTAATTCAGGCGTGAAATCCCAAGAGACAATCATGCTATCTACAAAGCGCTCACTCAGAAACGGCGCCCCGTCCTCGCCATTCAAACGTAAACACAGCGTATGCAATTCCTGACTACCCAATACTTCCTCAATACCGTTGAGGGCATCCCAAGGAAAATCCCGAAAACTCGCCACCAGAAGCCCCACCGCTCCCTGAGCAAAGAGGGAAACCACGCTGATACTATGGGCGCTTCACGGAAGTGTCATTGCCGATCATGAACAATACCCGCTTGGACAATGTTGGGCGTCAGCCCGACAACCATAGGGGCCTCGCCGCGCCAACTTCCTTCCAGAACGACGCGAAGCGTTCCGGACTCATCGGGTTCTGCAATAGTCCCGTCGTTGTAGATCGCCTTCGCCCCAACGCCGTCGGGAATCTTGAATTCGATGTCGGCTTTTTTGGAAAGATCCGTCAGCCACAAATAACAGTGGTGGACGCCGTCCCGAAAAATGCAACGCCCCTGAATCGCACCCAAATCCACATCCGCGCTCCGAAGCTCTCGTTTCACGCCCCTTAACGTCAGGCGATACTCCGAGTCCCCCACCTTCACATCCTTCAGCACCATGATCCCGTGCAGATTGCCTGTATTGCCATCACAGACGCCGATCCAACGGCATGCGGCCGCTTCACCATGGTCCGCCGGTTGTGCCTGTTCTAGCGGGACATTCCAGATACCGACGGGAAGCTCGGCAATCGCCCTGCAAACCGTGATACGGACCGCGAGGTCCACACCATCGTCGGTGACCGTCAACTGGCAATTCACGTGAACTCCTTCGGTATCCACCTGCTCGGGAACCACCGCAGGATTCACCTTGCCATTAGGGGTGATCAGCCCGTATTTGTTCCTCAGATCCGTCTGCGGAGCCCATTCGGGTTGATCCCATTCCCGCGTATAATCCCAGAAATATACGGGAAGCGACTGGCCTTCCTCATGCAGACTGTGAAACCTCACATTGTTGAGCTCGATTCGGTCCGGCACGCGCGCGGGTTTCATGCCCACACGATAACCGCAATACACATCGGGCTGATAGTAAACATGTTCGGGCTGCACGGTGTAGTGCGCCTGATAGTAATCGGCAATATCCGCAGCCGACGCGAAAAGCAACTTCTCGCCCTTCGCACGCTTGACGAGATAGTCAACCGCCAGCCGGTTGGCCTTCGCCCAGTCTTCACTCTTGGCAAAATTCTCCAGCCCCACCGTAAAGAACAACGGTTCCGGATTGTTCTTCACATCGTGAAGCCATCCTTCCACCGCGTCATAGAAACGATGAACGTTGGCGCTGACCGCACCTTTTCCAGAATACCGCTGTGCAGCTGACGCATTCGTGGGACACCCCTCGAGACACATTATGCTGTAATTGCGAAGCGAACTGGCAGTACCCATGCCGAAACCGAGCAACGAGGGTCCGGCAGCGGTCTTTCGAAAATCGTCATCGGCAATGAAATAGGGCGGAACCGGCCCCCCGCAGTGATCAATTTTCCAGTGGTTATCATCGCTGCCGTCGAGCCAGTTTTGCCACGTGCATAATGAGTTCAGAGCTTTGATGCCAAGCTCCCGGAATATTTTCGTGCTATGGTGCCCAGCCGTATAGCTACCAACAATTTCAAGTGGGCCGGCACCGATCACCTCCCAGAGACGTTTGACCAGCGAGAAACCCTCTCGCTGGGTTTCGCTGTCGATCTCAAACAGGTTGAAGTTGGGGACGCCCGGCAGAATCCATCCGGCATTCGCAAAGGGTACGAGACGATCACCAAAACGGTGCCTGAGATCGATATACGGTCGCAGATAATCCAAAACGTCCTGTGGACGCTTGTCGAACGGTGACCACCAATCCCCGATCCAGTAATCCCCCGGAAGATCGAATCGATGGATCTCCTCGTCAATAATCGGGGTGTTAGAGCCCACCCACAAGGTGCACACGGCGTATCCGTCATCAATGACGCCGAATACACGCGACAGGCGTTTAGTGCCGACCATCCATGTCACACGCCAATTTCCGGGCCGGTCGACGTTGAACTCTGAACACGCGACGACGGTATCGTCTCCCTGCTCGCGCCAGTGCAACGCGATGGGCTCAACCCGTGAGTCCCCCTCTGACAGATAGTCGGCCTCAACAAACGCTTCCGAGTTCTCGGGTATGCTCCCGCTCGATTTGAACGTGATACTGACGGTCTCCCCCACTGCGAGCAGTCCGGGAGAAACGACCAGGTCCGTCGAAAACCCCCATTCATTGCGTGCACCGGCGTCTTCTGCCGCGTCCTCGAGAGTCGACAGGGCTTCCGTATTCCGCGCCATGCGCCATGCCTTCCACGAAGCGATATCGTCCTCCCGCTGACCGTCCGTCATGGGGACGTGATCAAGATTCGACTCGATCGAGATTGCCGGGATCGAAAGTGGAGCGTTCTCTGCCATGATGGTGAAGAAGCCACTCGTATCACACGCTGCTGCAGGAAGTGGAAACGATTGATCGCCGACCCTGATGGAATCACCGTACCGCCTAACCTGCAGCGTTTTCACTTCCGAGGTCGCCGACGGAACGTCGAGCGTTCCGATCACATGCTCCTTGTTGCTGATCTCCACCCCACCGGAACGGTCAACGCGTATTTGCAGGACAGCCTCAGCAACGGAGCTCCACTCGTGAGCTTTACCAAATGCCAGAACGATCGCGGCGTCCTCCGCTAGCTCTGTGAAGGCCCACGAGAGCGATAGGTCGAATTCACAAAAACATGACGGATGAAACACGCATCCGGAAAGCGTGAAATGGTTATCCATCTGGCCTCTCTTGATCTCGAGCGGGCCCGGCTTTTCCGTTCCCACGCACACCCCACGAAGCCAGGCGCAGGAGGGTTCAACAAATCGGTCACTGTAGTTACTCATGCTTTTAAATCCTTAATTATAAGTCTTTTACATGTTTTTTGCAGGCTTATACCACATCTCACTGACATTGGCTTGGATGACCACTATTTTTTTTCTTTCTCTAACCTCATAAATCTTCGGGTATCAATCATCATTAATTTTAGCCTAACCATTTGTTGTATTTATCACAATGGAGACGGCAAAAAATCAGGTTTCAGCTCCTACCCCCACGTAATCCTTGTACCAGCGTTGCCGTCCAGTGCGTCTTCCAACCTCTCAGGACTTGTGATGATCACCTCCTGACCACTCGATTCATCGATACGCAGGTGGTTTAGGATCAAGCCACTCAACAAGGGCTTCGCGCAAGGCGAAAGCAAACCAGAAGTTGCCGTAGGGACGATAGTGCCCAAAAACCTGGGCACCCGCGCGTTCAATGTAGAACCTTTCCAGGAACTGCTCGAGCGGAAGACTGTAGGCTTTGAACTCCTCGGCCTTCTTCTTCAGACAGTCCACATAAAGAATGCCGTTCGTTTCGAGATACTCCACGAACATCTCGTCAAAACGCTCGCCCTTCTCGATGTAACTCATGTAGGCTGGCACATCGTAGCTGAGCAGCACCATCAGCTTTCGCCCCTGCTCCGCAGCCCATGTCCGCATCTTATCGACGATGAACATGGTCGACTTCATGCCGTAGGCATAATGCAACCGCCGCGCTTCGGTCGCCCGCGTCGCGGGCGTATGCAGATCTACTTTCAGGCCAAATGCCTCAGCCAGCTTCTCCAATTCCTCGACAGGGGCCTCTCCACCTTCGCAAAGCGTGTAGAGATGAACCACAGGGTCATCCTTGAAAATCTCATAATAGGCATCTTTGCCCACCAGTCTGCGGAGATCCTCGCCGGTCTTACACATGCCCGGCCGCTCCTCGAACTCGCCGCGCGCCAGATCATAGCGCACATGCCCCCAGGGGAAGCCATGCACCGGGTACCCATCCGTTTTGCCGCGCGGCAGGTCGCGGCACATCCAACCCACGCGATTCCAGCGGGCCGCGTCAATGTTACGCATGTGGTCATCATCCCAAATGTTCAGGATGATGTACTCAGCAGCCTCGTCCGTCGTTTCAATCTGCATCGCCTTGCGGTAGGCCTGGTAGACGCCATATCCGCCCACCCCGTAGTTGCGGATGGGTTCACTGATATGCGCCGCCAGAATCTCCTGCCAGGTTTCGCCGTCGCTGACTTGCGCGCACATCGTGTAGCTGTCGCCATAAGTATTGATCCGGCAGGGCTGATCGGCATAGTTGATCAGCTTGCGGTGGTTCCCTGCCGACTCAAAGCGGTAGGTCGACAGGCTCTTCTGCATGCCGTCATTGAAGGCGTGGTCATGCATGACATAGCCCAGCACCGGATCGAACTCCAAGAACAACGGGTTCGTCTTGTCGAGGACCTTGTCGATCTCGACCTCGTGATACGCGGCGGCATCCAAAACCTCTCTTACACCAAACGTCATTAGCGTTGCTCCTTGTTTCATTGCTGTGCCGATCCCGATGCGGCATAGAGCCAGCGGGCGTTCACAAATAATTTAGAGACATTCTACAATCTATATGAATATTTTGTAAACTGCGGAAATCCATCAAAAGGAAAAACTTTCGGGACTCACCCGGCCAACGGTTGAGCAGGACCGTGTGGCAAACTGAGTACGCATTCGAATTCAAGGAACGCGCTTAATGCTTTGCGATGTTCTCCTGATGGGCATCACTTTATCCCTGCATCCAGATGATACCGTTAGGAGCTGGAACACCCATGCGGTTTTCGTTCGGGCACGCCAGGCGGACTCCGCGAGCATTGCGAGTAGAAGAGCCCCGTACATGCCCAACATGAAGCAGTTGTTGTAAAGCGGGTTGAGCGGGAATTCCTGCCATTGTTTCGCCGCCATGTACTTGAGCCCCGTTCCGAAGATTCCGGTGAGCAACACCATGAGAATCAAAACACCGAGGTAGATGATTTTTTACCACCGTCCCCAAACCCTGGTTTTGTCCCCAGTCTTCTGTCCCAGCGAGGACACGATCACACAGAAAAGGGCGGCCAGCATTCCCAACGTCTGCGCGGCGTTCAGGCTCTCTCCCAGATCAAATTGGGAGGCTCGCAAAGTGTCTTCTGGAAACGCAGTCACCTGCGGTCCTCCAATGACCAGTAATGCACTGGGAAACGTAGCCTTAACCCGCTCAGCAACATGCCGCGTCGAAGGCCATGTCAGCGTCCGTCGACGTAAATCCAATCAGATCTGCATCAGCCGGAATGTGAGAGAGTAAAGCGTCATAGCTAAGCCCCAGAACCTATCGAAGGCTGTCAGGCGTTTGGGCTCGGGTGTAGGGACAGGCCATCATGCACATTTCCGCCACGCAGGGCCGCACCTTGAGAATGGTGTCCTGTTGCGTCATGCCCTCGACCAGGGCCTCTGCCGTGACCTTCTCGGGTATGGGCACGTTACTCTTGGAACCGGTGTACATCACGCCTTCCTCCGGCACCAGACCGTAACGCAAGGCCCAGTCGCACCGAACCTGCTCCACTGGGTTGAAGCTCAACGAACAACCGTCCAGCTCCACACTTACCGGCGCCTTGAAGGCGTTGACCGTGCAGCCCTGCACGCACTTGTCGCAACCGCTGTCGCACTGTACACGCAGTCCAGCGAGGTCGGCCAGCGCATCTTGCATGAGTTCCGCATCCACAACAATCGCCAGGTAACGCATATTGGGCCCGTACTGGGGATTGCGCACAAAGCCGCCCTTGGTGAGCGTGCCAAGCCCTGCAGCAACCGCAGTAAAGCGGTTGGTGAAGGCGTTTGGCTGCGGCCCGCGCGGATTGGCCGCATAGGAAGCGGTGCCGCCCAGATCGTAGGTGACCGCGCAGCTCATGCCCCACCCCTTCAGCTTCTTTGTCAAGCCAAGCGCCGCCAGGCGCAGCAAATGCTGGCTCTCGTACGTCGCGAACGCGTAGGGCCCAATCGCTTCAGCCGGCGGCCGAATCGTGCGCTCCACGCTTTCGGCGGGCAGACGCATGCCCAGCACGATCACCGAGCTGGCCCCGTCCAGGTAATCGGAGGGTCCGAACACATGCCGCGTACGCTCACTGACCTCAGCGGACGAGGTCAGCCAGGCCTTGCCTGTTTCACGTGCATCGAGAATCTTTTCACCCTCAAACAGAGGCCGGGCCTGGTCGAGCAACCCCTCCAGACGGGCAACGGAGGTGATGCCGACCACATCCGCCCCTGCGGCCAAAGCCGTCTTGCGCACGGTATCGGTCAGGTCCAGCCGTGCCGGCAAGGCCGTATACGTTGCATCGCGCCGTACAGGCTCAAGCGCAGCACTAGTAACCATGAAACAGCGATAGCCCTCGCGCCCGAGTCGCTGCTCCTGCAAATAGCCCGTGATGGCCTGCGCCACGCTGCGGCCCGGTTCGCCATCAGTACCACCCTCGCTGTAGGGCGCTCCGCTGTAGCCGAGCTGCTCAAGGCCGTGCGCCATGTAAAACGCACACTTATTGCCGACATAGCTCAGTGTGAAGCCGAATTGAGTGGAGGGAACCGCGTCATTGCAAAAACTGACCGGCGGGGTGTCGACAGCCAACATGACCACACTCTTCACATCCGGAAGCAGACAGGACAGGTCAATCCCACGCGCCTTCCAGTCAGCCGCACTTTCGACCAGCACCGTATCGGCTCCCCATCCAATTGCATCAACAATAAGCCGTTCCTGGACGCTCCGCTCCGGGGTGTCCTGAACGGGCATCACGGCCTTCTTGCGGATGGGTGCACTCGAGTAATCCCGGTCCCAGGTACGTTTGTCTTTCGGCAGACAGAACTTCAGGCAACAGCCCATGGTACCGCCGCGCAGGCCGATTTCCTCGATGTTCTTGAGGATTGATTCCTCCGTAACCGCGTCGGGGATATTCGCTTCCACGTCCAGGCCAAAGTGCTCGGCCCAAGCGCAGCGCCACAGATTCTTGTCGGCGCGAGTGTACGTATGCCCCTCAATCTGGATGGAGACTTCCCCCTTGACCTCTTTATCAATGGCACGAGTCGGACAATGTTTGATGCACATCCCGCAATTGTCACACATCGTGTTGCCAGGCATCAACGGAGTCGGTACAAGCGGAGCATCGGTGATAATCGAAACGAAACGGTTGCGAGGGCCGTACTCGGGACTCATCGCCAGTCCACTGTAACCCAATTCGGTCAGCCCGGCTGCCACCGAGGCGTAGATGTGACTGATGTCCGGCGCAAAGGTCGCAGTCAGCTCCTTGTACGGCCGGTAGCGCCAGATGTTGCTAGCACTGATGGGCACGGCCCGGTAGCCGGCATCCTCAAGAAAGCGAGCCATAGTGTAGCTTATGACATCCAAATGGTAGTTCATCAGCATCTGGTAGCCGTAGCTGCCCTGCTCGTGCGGAGAGACTTCGCCCCCCATTTCGATCATGCCGTCTGTATGGTGAATAGCGCAAACCAGCACGGATTTGGCCGTCGGCATGATGCCCTTCGGGCTCATGAGCGCAGGACACTCATCCCAGCGCTCGATATTTCCAACCCCCACCAGATGCGCACCCATACGAAATGCCTTGCCCTTGATATCCGCCGTCAGTGACTCATTCATAATGCGTCTTCCTTTTGTACCTTGATCCCGTCAGCCCACACACCGGCCAGCCGTAATGCTGCCGACGCCAGGGCCTTTGCTTTGCTATTCCGAATTTCAGATGTCCAGCGGTATTCCGGCATGTGCATGCCCAGCGCCCCCAGCAGAATGCCATCGACGGCGCGCACCGGAACCGCCAGCCCCGCAACTTCGTGTCCATGCTGTTCGGCAAGTTCGGCTTCACGAATTCCAGCCAGCGCCCGCGTCAAAGCCAAACGTGTGCGAATGCCGTCCCATCGCTCTCCCGGCAACCCCTCGCGAGCGACAATTGCGTCCCGTTCGCTACTCGTACAGAAAGCCGTCAGCATCCAACCGGTGCAGGTTGCCCAAATACTCCCGCCCGGTCGGTCCATCACGGTCGAATTGACCTGCACCGCACGCGTGCTCGATATACGAATTAAGACACGGCGATAACCACCCGCCAACGTGGTGAGCACCACGCTCTCGTTCAGCTGCCCCGCCAATTCTTGCAAGAGCTCCCGTACGCTTTCCGGGACGGGCATGGTGGCGGTCACGAGACGAGCGATATCCACCGCTTTCTCACCCAGACAGTACGGTCCAGCCCCCGCGTTATGCGCATACCCGCACATACTCAGCGTCTTCAATAAGTTGTGGGTCGTCGTCGGCTTGAGATCCATGCGCGCGGCGACCTCGCCCAGCGCCAACCCCTCGCGTCCCGCCCCACACAGCAATTCTAGGATCTGCAGTCCCTTGCGCAGCGATTCAACCGGCGTCCGCACTGTTTTTTGTACTACATTGATGAATGTCATACCGTAATCTAGGATATCGAATGCAGAACGTCAAGTCGCTTTCATTGCTGACAGTCCCTAATCGGGAGTCCCAACTCCGGGGTGTAGCCCCGAGCCTTATACATAAGTGCAGTTCTGCGTTCGATGTTGGACGTTGAATGTTCAATGTTCGAATTGAAGTTTCTACCCCCGCCGTCATCGCTCCGCTGGATCATTCAGTTAAAAAACCACCAAGGGCTAAGAATGCGCGTAATCTGTACTACCAACACGAGACATCGTCAGCCCCTGCAGCAAGAGCACACGCTCGCCCTTTATGGTGATCTCAGCATCAACACAAATACAGTTGGTCTCTTGAGATTCTCTATACACGACGATAGCTTCAACAGGTGCATCGGTCAGGGCGCTCTCGCTGCACCATAGGGTATCAATATCTGTTGGCAAGTATGTCCCTTCAAAGTGATGCATCCCGTAAACCGCCGCCATCTGAAGCACCCCATCCAGAAGCGTCGCAGGGATACGTGTGGGCAGGGATTCGACGTCATCCGATGAGGTGTTCCGCTGGAGCGTCGCTCGTGCCCAGAGATCCCCCACATCCAGATTGTTGGCAAGCACCTGGAACAAGGGGCCTGAAAACAACAGCCCCCCTTCCCCATACAGGTCTGAGATCTCATAGTGCCGCAGAACGGTATCATCATCCATTACGAGACCGCTACCGCACGGCACCTCAGAAACGCCCCATTCCAACTGTCCCGAAATTACATCCTGCCTTACATCTTTAAGATCACTACAGCAGAAGGCTGCGCTCTGGCTGCCGACCGGGGTCCAGCCCATGGACAAAACCAATCCATCCTCACCCGCAGTCACGAGGCGGCAAAGATTAACATCGCGCCACATCAGGGGGTAGCACGCATTTGCGATTGCATGCACGCTTAACTCCAGAGCCATGACACCGGGAAACACAGGAACCCCATCAATGGTATGGTCTTTCAGAAACAGTTCTTGCCGGTCAAATCGACGGGAGCGCAGCGAAACCTTAGCGCCCACAACGCGCTGTTGAGCCCAGACGCCCTCATCTCCCAAAGACCGCTGGTCTGCAAAGTAATCCAGATCACCACTGTATACGACAACCGCATCCTCAACCGAATTCAGTTCCTGACAGAAGGATTCGAGCCCCTCCTCCACACCGATCATCGGAATTCCAAGCGTCTTGAACCGAGACTCTAGCCCTTGCGCCACCACCATCCCGACGCCTGACCAAGGTCCCCACAAAATCGTCTTCACCCTCGAAACGCATTTCCCGCGCAGTCGGTATGCCTGCGTAACGAGATCCTGACTCGCAGCCGCATAATCAGTCTGCCCTGCATTTCCAAGAAGGGCAGAAATGGATGACATCGACACCCAAAATCGTATCGCGGAAAGATCAAGCATGGATTCCAAAATACGGGCACTCCCCGATTTCACATCGACCACTCGGCTAAACGCTTCAACAGACTTATCTTCAATCCCTGAATCTGATAGAACTCCGGCACCATGAATTACCCCTGTAATCTTCGGACAGTCCTTGATGATCGCTTCAATCCTCACATGCGGCGCATCACAATCCGAAAGATCACATTGCTCGTATTCTGCTCGACACCCCAACGCCTTCAGCTCGCTTAGAGTCGTTTTCGTTTCGTGGGCCGATTCTGAGTCGTGATTAAGATCCGTTGAGCCGACGATGATCCATGTGGGAGTCACCGTCGCAGACAGAGCAAGAATCATTCGCGCCGTAATGCCACGTCCACCACCTGTCACCAGAACGACATCGGATGCCGTAATTAACTCGCAGGCGTCGCCGCATTCGCTTTCAACAACATCCGTGACCCATCGCTTTGCATCGCAGGTGCTAACAAATGCATACGGGTCCAGATCGGCAAAGGCTTCTTGGTAGAGTATCGTTACCGCAGCTTCTGCCGTGATGCTCTCACAAAACGAGACGTGCCCACATCGCACCTGTGGCAACTCTTTCTGCAAGCTTCTCGAGAAGGCTGAAAGGGGGGCTTCCTCGGGATGCTCTACATCCGAAAATGTTGCCGTCATAAAATGAAACACTCCCCTACCCTCTGATTGCATCCGCCCCGGCAACTGCCGCTGCACAAGCGCCAACACAGGCCGTAAGACATCCAACAATGAGGATTCTATCAAATCCCCTTTAGGAGGGCGTACCGCATAGACAATCCCCTCAAGCGATGCATCGGCCAGTGCCATATGCAGCGCCTCATGGGGATCTTTCACGAGATCAATACTGTCATAGCTTGGACCATAACCCTGCTCGGTCCAGGCAGAAAGGAGTTGGGGATCGTTGGAAAGCAAAGCGCACTTACCACAGGGCTCCATGACTGCAGCCACAGGCGGAACCTCCACCGGGCTGAGAACGTATCGTTTAATATCGTCGACCGCTAGAGATTGAGTGCCCTCTAGAACACAACGCACCTCCTCGGCAAGCGATCGAACGGTTAGCGCACCGGAGAACGTGGATCCTGTAAGACGGGCACCCAGCTGTCGTTCGATTTCCATTCCAATCTCAATGGTCTTAAGAGAATCAATACCAAGCGTGCCTTGCAGCTCATGGTCTGGCTCAATCAATGACTCCTCAAAGCCAGAATACTCCGACAAGATTCCACGCACTTTACGGTAGATGTCATCTGCATCCTTTGATGAATGTTGCACCGTACTTCCAGATGCCAGCGCCGAGTTTCCCTCTTCCTGTAAATCCGCGACAGAAGGTTGATCTGCGATGGGGCGCCGCATGCCAAACCCCGTTCGAATCGGGCTAAGATGAAAATCGAAACAGGCGGCATAGGCACCGAAGTCGATCGGGATTCCCTGTTCAACGTAGAGCCTTGCCAGCAATTCGTGCCAATGGTGAACCGTATCATCCCTTGCCGTATCCACGGGGTAGCACCGGATGCCCTCGACTGCTACCGTATCGCGTGCGAAGCGAGATAGAGTGCCGCGAGCACCCACTTCCACGAAACATTCAACCCCATCCCGATGCATGGCATTCAGCAATTCTACAAATCGAACGGGCTTCACTATATGATTTGCAAACCAATCGGGACAACCCGAATCAAAAGCACCCGCAGCGACAGAGTCGCCAAGGGTTTCACTGTAGAGCGCACAATACGGTTCATGGAATGTCGCCGCTCGCAAATGCTTCTCAAACTGGGCGCCAGCATCGGCGACAAATGGTGAATGGAACCCACACATGACCGCTAGACGCTGACTTTCAACCCCGTGCTGTGCGAAGAAATCTGCACCCGCTTGGACGTCATCTACCGAGAGGGAAACCACGGTCTGATTCGGAGAGTTCATGTTGGCGAGATAGCAGGGAACGGGACACTCGGCGAGAAGAGCCTCTACCCCATGTGCATCAGCATCCAGGGCAAGCATCGTTCCCATTTCATTGTCATCTAGCGCATCAAAACACGTTGCGCGTTCCTGCAGCAATTGCAACGCGTCCCGTTCTGCAATGCCCCCGGACGATACCAATGCCGCATAAAAGCCCAGACTATGCCCGGCAACGGCATCTGGTGTTACCCCCACCGATTTAAGAAGGTGTGCCAATGCCAGCGAGAGCGATGTTGTTGCAGGTTGTAGTCGTGGATCCTTACGCCAGCTTGCACCCGAGCTGCCAGTTCGTGACTCCCGCCATAGTAACGTGTCAAAGTCTAGATCAAGCATTTTTCCAGATTCTGCAAGTCGGGCTGCAAATGCAGGCATGGTATGCCGGAATTGCTGAAAAGAGTCCCCCCCAACAGATCCCTGTCCGGGAAAAAGGAAAGCAACCTTTTTGCGAACACACTGATCTCGCAACCAGATACCATCCACGGTTCCACCGGCGAGCACATCACGAATCTGCATTTCCAACTGAGACCACGCCAACAATGCGCGCCACACAACAGCCAGGCGACAGGGTGCATCACCCCCTAAATGACACATCTGCCGGGGATCGGAAACATACACTTCACCACGCGCCTGCACGGCCATGCTGAATGCATTGACCTTCTGCAGAAGCGATTGCCTATCAACACCGGAAAACAGCAGCAATCGAGAATCCGTCCGATGCTGCTGACGGTCGTCAAATGCTTCCATGTGCAAGTGATAGTTACTGCCCCCAAAACCAAACGAACTGATTGCGGCTCGTAGGGGAAGCGCACCCCATTGACGCCAGGATTGCGCTTTGGAGGGCAACCGAAATGGCGAATGCCCTTCCGTTAGATCGTGCCGAATCTCACCCTCAATCCATGTTGGAGGAATCGTTTTGTGATTGAATGCTTCAATCACCTTAATGATCGAAGCAATTCCGGCGGCACTCTTCAGGTGCCCAATATGCGCTTTCACGGTTCCTAACGCCACACTACCGGGGCGCGCGCCTTCAAACACACGACTCAACTCCTGCACCTCCACAGCATCACCAACGGAGGTGCCCGTGCCATGCGCCTCTACGTACCCAATAGATTCCGGCCGAAAACCGCTCGCTTCAAATGCACGCTGCAAAGCTCGCCGTTGTCCCAACGGCGAGGGAATCGTTAGTGCCCCTGCTTCTCCGTCTGATGACATGCCACTGCCAGAAAGGGTTGCATAGATGTGATCCCCTTCCCTTAGCGCATCATCCATCCGTTTCAGAATGATAACGCCAGCACCCTCGCCCATGGTAAACCCATCACTCCCCTCCATGAAGGGACGAGAAATAGTCTTTGAAAGAGCCTTCAACCGACAGAAACTGGCAAAGGTATCAATGGTAAGATCGGAATCAACGCCTCCAATGACCGCACAGGAACAGCGCCCGGAACGAAGCATCTCACTGGCAACCGTCACCGCCGCCAGTGATGAGGCGCAAGCGGCATCAACCGTCATATTGCCACCGAAGACTTTCAGGTAGGCCGAAATGCGACCGGCCAGCGTACTGGCGGCACCCCCTACCAGTGAGTCCTCTGTTGTTTCCGGGCTGCACGTTGAAAGCGTCTCTGCAACATCCGCCAGCAGGCTTTCACGCTGCTCAGCGTCTAACACCTCAAATGCAGATGAACGACGAACGGCCTCAAGAACATCGGGGATATGCATGCGAATGACGCCACGCTTGGTCCGCTCGCCGCCCATGCTGTTCCCAATCATCACAGCAGTCGATTCGCTTGGGAATACAAAATCGACACCCGCAGAGACGCGGGCTTGATCTGTTGCCTTCAGAAGCATGAGGTGGATTCGGTCCGCAACCTCTGCGGCCTTAGGTGAAATGTGAAACTTAAGGCAATCAAAATGGTCAAACGTGAAGTCCGTAATCATGCCGGCATGCCAGCTGTACGAGCTGTTTGCCCGATCCTCTGTGGAAGAGCGGTAGGATCCCATACCCCAGTAATCGGGGGGAACTTCTTGAATTTGACGTTGGTTGGATTCCAGATTATCCCAAAACATATCTACGTTGTAGGCTCCCGGAAACACCCCCCCCACCCCGACAATCGCGAGGGCATCATCCTGACCTGCATGCGTAGACCGAAAAGCAGTACGCGCTTCACAGGCTTCCCCGTGGCACATCGTCTCCCAAGCGTCCCCGTATGCCATCAGCTCACGAAACAAAAGTGAAAGTGTCGAGGGATCGCTACAGTGAGCAACACTTTCCCCCGCTAAACACAATGCTTCAGGCTCCCCCTTCACGGCGTGGCCATAGGCTTCGTATACCGATGTCATACTGCTATCAGGAGAAAGCGCCGTTCCATCCGCTTCTACCGCAGCACGAACCCCGGTTCCCGGAGTTCCTACAACCTGCGTTAGCCGGGCAACTGATAACGTTTTCTGATAGGCGGCGTGAAGGGCACCACTGGTGACGGCAGCATCGGTCAACAGCAGACGCGTTCCCACGATAAATGAGAGTTGTCCTGTAAAACCGTATGCCTTCGCGGTAAGCATTCCGAAAAGTAAGGACTGTGCATCATGAATCCCCCCCGCCAATACACAATGAAGATCCTGAGTTTCACCTTCAAGGTCACGGCTTGCACGCATCATGAGCGGCCATAATACGTCAGACGGCAGCATCCCCACATGGCCGCCGGACTCACATCCCTCAAATACGAAATGTCGAAAGCCCTCCGTCCATGCCTGCTCCACCATAGCGGGGTGCTGCACATGCAGCCACACATCAGCATCGGCCACGTCACGCCATGCACTGCCCTGCCCCCACTGATCTCCCGACAGAAGGATCACCGAGGGAGGGGTTTCGCGCAGAGAGTCCATCAATGCTTGCGGACTAAGCGCCATCGTACCGGCAATGCCAATTCCGTAGTCAGAAAGATGGGTTGCCTTGCAAATGCGTCCAGTCAAATCTAATACGGCATCAGGGGTAAGCCCCGTGAACGCAAAGACGGGGAAAATGCCTTCATTGCTTAACGCACACGCAAATTTAGTCGAGGTGCTAATACTTGCCAGGGGGCCCTGAATGAGCGTGGGCTTCGCACAAAGCGCATCTAGCGCATCAGACGTCACATCCAACAAAAGGCGAACCGTAAGCGCGACATCGTCTCGAAAGATTCTTGAAGGACGCTCGCCAGCTTGCACGGGCTGTGGGTGAAAAGTGAGAACACCAGGCCCAATTGCAGAGGTAACAGCACTAGTGCTGCTGTTGGTTGTGTACTGCACATCAACCCAATCATTTCCAAGGGCTCTTTTCGAAAAACCACTTTGACTAATCGCATGGGGCTCCCCCGTTGGCGAAAGTCCGTCGGAGAAGTGCGCAGAACCCTCAAGGATAAATCCTGCGGCTCCAAGAACGAGAAATACGGCCACCATCTCAGGACTCTCAATCCCCTGTACCACAATCGGAAGAGTTGCGTATTGCGAACGCGCAAGGGTATACAGCGTGCGAACCGATTCACTTCGCGAGATGCCTCCACTCTCGCATCCTCGCACCACAACACCACTCAGCAACCCCTCCTCCACAGGACACCCCATGCCAATCGCATACTCCCAATAGACACGGATACCCCGTCGACAAAGCGCATGAACACCCTTCTCAGCGCCTTGCTCAAAACCATCACCAACCAGAACAACCCACCCCAAGTCTGTCCCAGCGGCAGCGTCAGCGTGCTGCAATTTTGCAATCTGGCCACATCCCAATCGCAAACCATAGTGGGTCGGCCATGCACCCGCTCGCGTCTGGAGGAAGCCAAGCCACACATCCAAAGCACTGTCGCTACCTTCTAAACAGAAGGCGTCCGCAATAACACACTCCCCTGCTGTCACACCGAGGTCGAAGGTCTCTTGACCCTCGGGGCTATTGGCTGCGCAGTACCCAAGCGTATAGTCATCCATCATGATCCGGCTCCAATCCGATTCCACCCAACCGCCATTCCCCAATCCAAAAGCGCCTCAAACCATGCCTGACGATTATCCATCGCCATATGCTCTTCCGCAGTCAGTTCTGCCGCGATGCTATCCGACAAACATTCAGGGGAAGCTAAAGCGTAAGATTCATAGAGCTTAAACAGCACACTTGCCTCGGCCTGCAATGCCTGCAGAGTCGACACCTGCACACGAGCCGGTGCCGCATTCGATGACATGTGCTGGTGAAAATACTCAGCAGTCGCTTTAAACAAATCGAGAATAGGCCAATTATGCGGATTGATTAGCGTAATGATACGAGCCTGATCCGGCCACGTCTGTGCCAACCGGGCAATCAAAGATCCTAACACCTCTGCGGGAACAAGGTTTACTCCTGCATTTTCAGAAAAGGCTTTCGGCAACCAACTCTCCAGCGCTGTGCTTTGAAGATGCTCCCAATGCTCTGCACCAAAACGGATAAAGGGGTAAACTCCATTAAACACAGGCGTAAACCCAAACACACAATCACCGGTCACGATGCTGGGGCGCACAATAATGGCGTCAATATCACACACGGCCGCTTGCGACTGAAGCATGCGCTCGCCATCATGCTTCGTCCGCTCATACTCCGTTCGATACGCCGCATCTCTTCCCCCCTTGTCCACATATGCCGTGCTGACGTGAATCATCCGTTGACAGCTCAGTTTCTTTGTGAGTGCGATCACGTTGCACAACCCCTCCGTGTTAACGCGAAGCTTCGGAACGGGCTCCCCAGGCGCAGAAAAGGAAACCACACCGCCACAGTTGATGACGACATCAACGTGAGCCTTCAACATATCAAGCATGTCGGGATCAATGCCACAGTCAGCCGCAAGCATGTCCCCTTCAACCACAAGCATATTGGAAAGCGGACCTTTACGCCCCGCCCAACCCGGATAGGCACTCACGGTTCGCATCACACGACTTTCCGCAGAACCCCCCTCTCCAGCCCGAGCGAGAGCAATAACCCGAATGCCCCGCTGGAGAAGCGCAATCGCCACATGACATCCAACCAGCCCTGTAATCCCTGTAAGAAAAACTGTCATAAGTGCCTTACCAAACTTGCTTAAGAATAGGGATCTGCCGAAGAATGTGTGGGGTCTGCCAGGGGACTCTAACCACGGATGGGCACGGCTGGGCACGGATAAGAAAAGACATGGACAGAATTACGCTACGAATCAGGTTGGTCTTTCTCGTATCAAGATATCGTACGGCATTGAAACTCTGGTTTTGCATCAGTATTCCCATTATCCGTGCCCATCCGCACCCATCCGCGGTGAAAATGACTTTCTGTTACCCACATAGTGTCGCCCCTTCCACATTACCTGCCCATGGGTATAAGCATGAATCGAATGTAATGCGAGAGCGGAAAATAGCAGAAAAGAGAGAGGAGCAAGGATCAACGCTGCGCGGGCAAGAGACTCCCGATCGAGAATGCGTCTCATCACCCCGTACATTACGCCAATCGCCAGTAACGCAGCGAGGGCAAGCGTCATGCTCCCCTCTGAAACTGGCGCACGTATAGCGAGCCCAATGGCCACAACAAAAGTGCTAAGTGGAAACACGACAAGGCCAACATATGCCAGCGTAGACAGCAGCATCCTGCCAATCGAATACCCCATCACAGGATATAAATGCTTGCAGATCCCCTGCCACGCCTCCGAGAACGACGTGTACATCGTCGTCATTATCAAGGGAGAGGATGGCAGTGTCCGCACGCGACACCCCGCATCATGCAAAAGGTGTCCCAGCTCCACATCTTCCAGCAAGGACCCCCGTAGGGATTCAAAGCCCGCAACGGCATTGAAGGACGACCGACGGATCACCAGAAATGCACCCTGAACCATACCGCGTTTTCCCGGTGACGCGGGACGGAGCAAGATAGCGCGGGCAAGCGAAAGACAGGAGAGCAGCACAGAAACAGAAAGCCGAGTTGCCTTCATCTGTGGAATAACGGAGAAGCAATCCAGATTCTCATGCTGAATCACATTCACAGCAGTCGCGAGCAAGGCAGGATCAAGAACCGTATCAGCATCACAAAAAAGCAACCACTCCCCCGATGTCGCATTCACGCCCTGCGTGAGAGCCCACGTTTTTCCGGACCAAGACTCGGGGCGAGGTGCAGCCGGAATGAGGCGAATGCGCGGATCCTGTTCACGGGCATTCCGAGCCCACTGTGCAGTGTCATCAGTTGATCCATCGTCAACAACAACGAGTTCCATCGAACCGTTTCCCTGTCCACGAAGACTCTCCAAACAGGCACCGATATTTGCAGCTTCATTTCTGGCAGGAATGATACAACTGATAGACAACGCATGGATTGGGAGATCGACAAAAACAGGAGCCGCCACACCCCACTCTCGCAAGCGCAAAAACCATAGCAGAATCCAAGCTGCTACAATCCCCAAAAGTGCGACTATCCAAATTGTAATCATATCCCCATTCGTTTTCGATCGAGAGTCACTCCATACTAATTGCAACAATCCGATCAATCAACTGTGAATGGTTTCAGCGGTTCCAAATAGGCGGCAATGCCGGGGGTCTGATCCTGTCGCGAGGAAACGCTCGGAGGATTTGGACAGCAAGAGGAGTCCGGTGCGTATGCATCGGTTGGCGGAACTGGGGTTGT
>Ga0307929_1000728_pt1 | contig 29794 bp, 26 predicted proteins | sample AceLakmetage1330_FD_203160 | JGI IMG/M metagenome (GOLD analysis project Ga0307929, IMG submission 203160) | Saline water microbial communities from Ace Lake, Antarctica - #1330 | ecosystem: Environmental > Aquatic > Non-marine Saline and Alkaline > Saline | place: Antarctica: Ace Lake...
TTTGTCCATATTAAATGTATTTATTACGAAAAAATATGTCAAAGAACGCTTAATATTTAAAAGTGTCAACAATGTTGTGATACGATTAAAAGTGTCAACGATGTTGTGCTATTTATCACATTATCGTTAGCAAGATTATAAGCATACAACGCATCGTGCAGGGCAAGTGGTATATCGCCAAGTTCCTTATGCAGATCCGATGACTGATTAAAGGCACTGGTAAGTTTAGTTATGTTATTTAAAGCCTGAAAAAGTTGTTTGCCGGAATTAATGTAAAAAAGTGCCGAATCATACTTTTTTTTACTTTGAAATACATCGGCGATATTCAGGTAGTTGATGCCTTCCCATAGTTTTTGTCCGGTAATTTTGTTGATGCGAACCGCTTCGTAAAGGTAGGGCGTAACTTCATCGTGGTGCTTGAGTTCAACGTGAGTGGCTGCAACATTGTTAAGCCCGCGTGCGATTCCTTCAACATTGTTGTTGTCGCGTGAAATTTTAAGAGACTTCAAATAATATTCCAATGCCTTTTCGTAGTTTTCTTGTTCGTAGTACAAATACCCAATACTGTTGAGTGCGCGACTAACTCCGTCTTTATCATCTATTTCTTCGTATAACCTAAGGCATTCAAAAAACTGATCTGAACTTTTTGAGTATTCTCCTATGTCGGTATAAATTTTTCCAAAGGTACGATGCACTTCGGCCAACACATCCTTTGCCCGGCAATTTTCGGAAGCTTTTTTGGCCTTCATCGAATATTCGAGCGATTGTTGAAATTCGGATTTTGCCCAATAAATATTCGCCGTTAGGTTAAGCGATTTGGCATACGCTTTTTTGTTGTTTAAATCCTTAGCCAGGACATTGGCTCTTAAAGCGCAATCCAGAGCTTCATCGGGCTGAATATAATTAAGAATCTCGGCCAGTTGATAAAGAATTTGAAATTTTTCGGACGAATCGGCAGCCAGGGGGAGTACGTGTTGCAAACTGTCGATTACTCTCGAAGGTTGTGCGAGCAAGTATGTCCAGGAAATTAAGACAAGTAAAATAGCAGTAACGAGATTCTTCAACATAGTTATCAAAAATCAAAAAGAGGCTGCAAATTTAGGATAATCAAATTAACAAGAACAAGGGGAAAGAAAATTTGCGCTTAAAAAAACCAAGCCCTAGAGGACGGACAGCCAATTAGAACATTTTTTTTTCGGATAATCATCACTCCTTTCGGGCATATTTTTTTACCAATTGAAAAATGATGGTAGCCACTAGAACCACGATGCCTGCCGAGGCAAAGACTACGATCGATAAATAAAAATCTTCGCCCGCCATGCCGCGCTTGTAAATGATGCCCGCAAAAGCCCATACCAAAACCAGGGCAAAGAAAATGTCTTTACGGATAAAAAGTGCCATTAGACCTACCAGCGATGCCACGGCAATCATGGCCGAAGTCCATACCGGAGCCGGGATGCCAAAGCCATCCCAGCCATATTCGCCAAGCAGGGCGGCGGCATTGGCAATGGTGGCCACGGTAATCCACGCCAGGTAAATACTAAAAGGCCGGTGTCCCATATTATTTTCATTTTTCCCAACAATCCTCCGTCCAATATTTAGACGTAGATATATGGTAATGAGCGAAAATAAGATGACCAGCATCAGCAGCATCGATAGCCAAAGCACCTGATGATGCCAGGCAAAAATCCAGGCCATGTTGGCCAGACAGGAAATAAAAAACCAAATTCCGATGCGGCTTATCAAGTCCTCATGGGCGGTACGTTTGCTGCTAAAAAGCCCGCGACTTTGGTATCCGGCAAAGATGATAAGAAGGATGTAAATTACACCCCATATCGAAAATGTAATGCCCGCCGGTGCGAAAAGGCTTGGGTTATTTGCCGACACTTCGCCGGTGTTAAGGCCGGCAATGGGGAGTGCGTTGGCCAGAAAATTTACTACGAGTACCCCAATCAGACCAAGAATGTTGAGGATTTGATAGATTTTGATTTTCATTGCTGTTAGTATTTTAGTTTTTAAATATTCATAAATCCCAACCTGGTGTAAATATCGTGTCTGCCCCTAAAGTCGATACTTTTGAATAGCCCCGGGTTTTAACCCGGGGGAAAATGAACTTGGTATTACCTCCCCCGCGATTTCGCCACGCCTGCAGCATGGCGAAATCGCGGGGTTTTTCCCTCCTTTCAATTCAATCCCTGCCCTAAAGGACAACTTGTCCCGCTTTTGCGGGAGGGCTATTCAAATTTCACACAACGACTATAAAAACAGACACAAAGTATCGTGTCTTTATTTTTAGATTTCTCCTTCCAAAACTCGTTCAACAAATTTTTTGGCACCAACGAAATGACCAAGACTCTAAATGTATTAAAAAGAGATTTCTCCTGCCGCTGTCTCAAAAGTCTCTTAACGTCCTCTGTGTATTCTCTGTTTCCTCAGTGGTGAAAATTAATTGCCTAAACCACAGAGAAATCAGAGGAGCCGCAGAGAAAACGGAGAAAGATAAATTTGAAATTTTTGCCGATTTCAGTCTTTTTTAGACAGCCCCATCGAAATATCTATTCTTATTACCTCATCACAATCAAAAACTAGGGTAGCATAATTACAAAATGAAAATTGAACATACAAATATCCGAAGCCAGAATTTAACCCCCACAATGCCTACACCTCAAATTTCTTGCGATAGATTTTTTGCTTCTCGCTGGTAACATCAAATTTGTTGGCGATGGTGGCAAAACGCAAACTCTCCTTGCTACCCAGGCAAAGAAAACCACCAGGCACGAGGCTGTCGTAGAACAAGCGGATGACTTTGTTTTGCAAATCCTTATCAAAATAAATCATTACATTGCGACAGATAACCATATTCATTTCGCCAAACACCCCATCGGTAACCAGGTTGTGGTCGGCGAAAACGATATTCTCTTTCAACGATTCGTTGAGGATGACCGATTCGTAACGGGCATTGTAATAATCGGAAAAGGAAGCCTTGCCGCCGGACTTCTGATAATTCTGGGTATATTCTTTCACCCGGTCGATGGGATAAATGCCGTTGCGCGCTTTTTGCAAAGCCATCTGATTAAAATCGGTAGCATATATTTGCGTGCGTTTCAGCAGGCCTTCTTCCTTTAGCAAAATTGCCATCGAATACACCTCCTCGCCTGTGGCGCAGCCGGCGTGCCAAATTTTGATAAAAGGATAGGTTTTGAGCAGGGCAACTACCTCGCGGCGCACGGCAAGATAAAAATCGGGGTCGCGATACATTTCGGTTACCGTAATGGAAAGATCCTGCAAAAGCTCCTGATAAAACACCGGGTCGTAAAGCAGCCTGTGGATTAGCTGCGACACATTGTCGAAGTCCGAAACCGAAAGCCTGTGTCGCACTCTGCGTTTAATATGTGCCTTGCCGTAATTACGAAAATCGTAGCCAAACTTCATATACACCGCCTGGAGAAAAAGCTCGATCTCGATGTTCTCGTTTTCTTTTAATATTTCCTGTTGATTTTTCATTGATACAGCCAGACCCTTAATAATGAAATTAACTTTTCGGTATCCACCGGCTTGGTCAGATAATCATTGGCACCGGCGGCAATACATTTATCGCGATCGCCCTGCATGGCCTTGGCCGTAAGGGCGAGGATAGGTAGTTTTTTGTATTTCGGAATTTTACGAATACGTGTCATGGCTTCGTAGCCATCCATCTCGGGCATCATAATATCCATCAAAACCAAATTTACATCCGGATTTTGCTCCAGCTTTTCGATACCTTCTTTTCCGTTGCGCCCCACCACTATCTTCATGCTTCGCTCTTCGAGCAGGCTGGAGAGGGCAAACACATTGCGCATGTCATCATCCACAATCAGCACCTTTTTCTCTTTCATAATATCTTCCTTGTGGTGGACTACCTTGAGCATTTTTTGTTTTTCCTCGGGCAGGTTCGATTCCACACGATGCAAAAAGAGCGTGGTTTCGGCCAGCAGACGCTCGGGCGATTTGGCTCCTTTTATAATAATGCTGTCGGAGTATTTGCTCAGGGTTTCTTCGTCTTCGCGCGAAAGTTCTCGTCCGGTGTAAATGATAACCGGGATGCTGTCGGTGCTGCCTTTTTTACCGAATTTTTTCAACAGGTCGAAGCCCGACATATCTTTAAGCCCCAGGTCGAGAATGATGCAGTCGAAGTCGTCCTTTTTCATCTGGTCGATGGCCTGGCGACCGGTAGAGATGGAGGTGATGCTGATGTCTTCGTCATCGATAAGTTCCACAATGGCTTTGCGCATGTCGTCGTCATCCTCGATCACCAAAAGTTTTTTTACCGGTTTCGAGATGTAGTCTTCAATTTTGGCGAAAGCTCCTTCGATTTCTTCCACGCTAATGGGTTTGGTAAGAAAACCGATGGCCCCTTTTTTCATGGCCTCGATGCTCTTGTCGCGCCCCGACATAAAATGCACGGGCAGATGCCTTGTTTCGGGGTTTTCTTTCAGGCGATCCATCACCTGCCAGCCATCGATGCCGGGAAGACCAATGTCGAGAATAATAGCATCGGGCTTGTAATAATCGGCATAATGCAGACCCGTTTCGCCGTTGGGCGCGATAAGGCATTTAAAGCCTTTATCATGCGCCAGATCGTAAAGAATCTGCGAAAAGTCGGGATCGTCTTCGATGATCAAAATAAACTTGTCGCCCTTATTGATAATTTTTCGATCATCTTTAACCGAAACATTATCCTGCTTATTTTTCAAAGCCATCCCGGTTGGGATTTCATCCTTATAATCCTGTGCTTTTTTGGACGGACTTTCCTGGATAACTTGCGAAACCTTGGGGCTTTCCTTAGCGGACGAGGGCAGCGTTTTTTGCGCTTCTGCTACTTTAGCCAAAGGCTTTACCGGGAGATACAGGATAAAGCTGGTTCCCTTGTTCTCGGTGCTACTCATTTCTATTTCGCCACCCAAAATGTGCGCAAGGTTTCGCGATATAGTAAGCCCCAGGCCTGTTCCGCCATATTTTCGCGAAGTGGTGCCATCGGCCTGGGTAAAGGCTTCAAAAATATTTTTCTGCTGCTGATCAGGAATTCCTATGCCGGTGTCGTTAACTTCAAAAACTACACTTTGGTTCTTTTTCAATCCTCTTTCCATCAATGATTCGCTCAAAGCATTGGGGCGGTAAACACGCATATTGACGCTGCCTTCATGGGTAAATTTTATGGCGTTGGAGAGAAGGTTGCGCAGGATTTGTTGCAGGCGCAAACTATCGGTGTGCACATAAACCGGAGCATCGCCGGAAATATCAATGTTAAGTTCCAGGCCTTTTTCGGCGGCCAGTGGGTAAAATATTTCGTTAACCTCGCTGGCAAAGGTTTTTAGCTCCAGACGTTCCTCGTTAATATCCAGTTTGCCCGATTCAATTTTGGAGAGATCGAGTATTTCGTTAATCAGCGAAAGCAGGCTGGTGCCTGAGGAGTGAATGGTTTTGGCCGATTGAATTTGTTTGTCGTTGAGGTTTGCAGCTTTGTTGTTGGCCAAAATCTGCGAAAGCACCAGGATACTGTTGAGTGGAGTGCGCAGCTCGTGCGACATGTTGGCCAAAAATTCCGACTTGTAACGGCTGGCCATTTCCAAATCACGGGCTTTTTTCTCGATTTCGCCCTGAGCAAATTTCAGCTCATCATTTTTGGCGCGGATATCATCGCGTTGCTTTTCGATGGCGCGGGTACGTTCTTCCAGCTCCTCGTTGGTAACTCTAAGCTCTTCCTGCTGGGTTTGCAGTTGCTGCTCCGATTCTTTGAGTGCCTTGGTTTGTTCTTCAAGTTCTTCGTTGGCCTGGCGCAGTTCTTCCTGCTGCTGTTGCAGTTCTTCGGCCTGCTGCTGGGTTTTGGCAAGCAGTTTTTTTAGTTCGGTATTTCCCTTGGAAGTATTGAGGCCAACCGCTATATTTTCGCTGATGAGTTGGATAAATTGCAATTGCTCCGGGGTAAATTCGGCAAAGCTGCCCAGCTCTATTACCGCCACAACTTCATCGTTGAAAATACAGGGCGTTACCAGCAGATTTTTAGGCGCAGCCTCGCCCAGTCCCGAACTAATGGCGGTATAATCGCCGGGTACCTGGGTAATGATGATGGTTTCTTTTTCGAGTACCGCCTGCCCCACCAAACCCTGGCCAGGCTTATACGCGGTTTCTACATTTTTGCGCCGTTGATAAGCAAAGCTGCCAACGAGATGGTAAAGTTCTTCGTTTTTGATATAGATGGCGCCTACTTTGGCATCGATCAACTTGCACAGATGGCTGATAATTTTTTGTCCCAGTTCGTTCAATTCCTGTTCGCCACGCATGGCATCGTTAATTTCGGACTGGCTGTTTTTTTGCCACAACTGGCGTTGTTTCTCCTCGTTCGAGCTTTTCAAATCGGTGGTCATCCGCTTGAGTGCGCTACCCAGCTCATCATTATCCGAGCGCAGGCTGATGTTGGTATCGAGTTCGCCACGGGCAATGCGGTTGGCCTGGGCTACTACTTCACCAAAGTTTTCTACAATCTGATTTATCGAAAAAGCCAGGGCATCATCCTCGCTGCGCGCTTCGGCCTTTTGCGAAAAGTCGCCATAAGCAATAGCCGAAGCTACTTCGGCCTTTTGTTTAAGGCTGCTCTGCAATTCGATAAAGGAGGCGTTGAGCATCCCTACTTCATCGGTCGATTCAACCCTGATATCGGTAGTCAGGTTTCCGGAAGCCAGCCTTTTCAAATTTTCGACCACCTTAAGTACCGGTCGCGAAATCGTTCCTGAAATAATCCGTGACGAAATAAAGGTTATAATGGAAAGCAGACCAACAATAGTTAAAATACTAATGAGTAAGAGGCTGATGACGTAGGCGTTAAGTGCATCGATAGTTTCCGAAAAACGTACTTCCATGTCGCTCATTTCGCTTTTGGCTTGTTCCAGTTCGTCAAAGAGCCTGACTTCCTGCGGATTTTCGAGGTAATTTTGGATGGCTTGTTTTACCTTGGTTCCGTTACGATAAGCCTCGTCAGCAATAGCAAGGGCATTGTTCATTTGCGGATTATCCACCATCATCATCAGCTCGAAACGGCTGGCAATCAGTTCAGCGGTTTTTCGCTGATAACTAATAGTGGGGCCATAAGTGTCCAAAAGGATATCTACATATTTATCGTGGGTATATTGCCGATAATAATCTTTGGACTTGCTAAAAACAAAAGCGATGTGTGCTGCCGAATCCAGGTGATAATAGGCCTTTTGTAGCGTTTCGGCTTTATCGTTGTGCAAATATTCATAAAAAAGCTGAAGTCCGGTTCGGTAGTTTACATCATGTATCCTTTGTTCGGTAAGCACCAGGGTAAGCACCCGCGTAGTTCTGAAAAAGTAGTACGAAGCAAATCCAATGAGCAGGATGCTCAAAATGGAAATGGTGGTCATGGTGTTGAGGCGCTGCTTAATCTTGAGATTGAGAAACCATTTTTTCATAGATCGCGTATTTTGGTATTATAATTTGGCAGTGATATTTAGCTTTTTAATTGCATCGCTAATGCTTTTCATGCTGATGGGCTTGGTAATGTATTCGTCCATGCCGGCGTTGATACATTTTTCGCGGTCGCCTTTCATGGCATGGGCTGTCATGGCAATTATGGGTGTGTGAAACGGCTTACCCTTTTCCATATCGCGTATTTCTCCTGTGGCTTCGTAGCCATCCATTTCGGGCATTTGGATATCCATAAAAATCAAATCGAAGGGAGCCTCCTGATGCAATGCTGCTGCCTTGGCTCCATTATCCACGGTGGTAACCTGGCATCCCAGCGTTTTCAATAAGCCGTTGGCCAGCTTTTGATTGATCAGGTTATCTTCGGCAAGCAGAACGCGCATTCCGGCCAGCGATGCAGTGTTTCGCTTTTTGTTGGCTGGGTTTTGGGGTAAGTCCAAATCTTTGACTTGCCCTGCCAGTTCGTTCAGCACCTTTATCAATTCATTTTTAAATATGGGCTTTATCATATACCGCGCAATGCCATAGCTACTCAGCTTGTTGCGCTGCAGGCTTACATCGTCCGATGAAAGGAGAATGACCTCGGGTCGGTGCTTCAATTTCTTATCACCATGCAGCAATGTAGCCAATTCAAGGCCATCCATCTCGGGCATGTGGTAATCCAGCAAAACGATGTCGAAAGGTTTTCGGGTAGTGCTTTGTTCAATAATTTTGTTGTAGGCTTGCCGGCCATCGGAAGCAATATCGTAAGCCACCGACAAGTAATCGAGCAAGCCTGAAAGAATTTTACGGTTGGTGTTATTATCGTCAACAATAAGGAAATATTTCTCGCGAAGCTGCGCTACAATCTCCGTTTCGCTATGCTGTTCAAGCTCGGAAGTTTTTTGCAAAATAATTTCAAAATTAAAAATACTCCCCTGCCCCTCTGTGCTCGACACACTTATTTCGCCGCCCATCATAGCCACCAGGCTTTTGGAAATGACCAGACCCAAGCCGGTACCGCCAAATCTGCGGGAAGTGGAATTGTCGGCCTGCGAAAATGCCTGAAAAAGATTTCCCATCTTCTCCTCCGGGATGCCTATGCCAGTATCCGCTATCGAGAAAGCCAGCTTTACCGATTCTTTGGTTTCATCCACCGCAGCCACGGCCAGTTTTACTTCTCCCTCCTCGGTAAACTTAATGGCATTGCCCAGCAGGTTGAAAAGAATTTGGCGCAGCCGAACCGGATCGCCAATAAAAGTATCGTAAAGTTTATGCTGGATATCGAGAATGAGTTCGATGTTTTTAATAGCTGTTTTTGATGCCAGCGGGCGCATCACTTTTTCGATTACCTCGCGCAAGCTAAACTTTACCGGGTCGAGTTCCAGTTTGCGGGCTTCAATTTTGGATATATCCAAAATGTCGTTGATAATATCCAGAAGGGATTCACCCGAATATTTCACGGCTTCGATGCGTTCTTTCTGTTCATCGCTCAATGTGCTCATCAGCACCAGCTCGGTCATGCCGATAATCCCGTTGAGGGGTGTGCGTATTTCGTGGCTCATGTTGGCCAAAAACTCACTCTTGGTGCGGCTGGCTTGTTCGGCCAGGTTTTTTGCTTTTCTAATATCTTCTTCGGCCTGCTTGCGTTCCGAAATGTCGCTGATAAAATTCAGCAATGCCTGCTCGCCTTCCCAGAAAATACTTACCGAATTGATGTCAACCCATTTGATGTCTTCGCTGCCACAAATAATTTTTATGGCCATGCGCTGGTCATGGTTTTGTTTTTTAAGCCTGTCGAAATGCTCGCGCTGCAGCACCCTACGAAACTCGGGGTGAACATAAGTCATCAAATCCCTGTTGAGCGACATTCCTACATTACCGTTCAGAATTTCCTCGGTTTTGGGATTATTGTAGATGATTTTATTTTTTTTCAAAATAAAAATACCTTCATTGGCATTCTCGAATATGTCCTTGTATTTTTCTTCACTCAGTTTGAGTTGCTCGCGCGAGAGGATAAGTTCGGAGATGGTGTTTTCGAGTTTGCGGGTCAGGTCTTCCAGGGTGTTGCGCTGACGATACAAATCGATAAAAACGTTGACCTTGCTAAGCAGAATATCCGGCTCGAAGGGTTTAAACAAATAATCCACCGCTCCGGCATCGTAGCCCTTGAATATGTGTTTCTTCTCTTTGTTGATGGCCGTAATAAAAATGATGGGGATATGGCGCGTTTTGTCGGAGCCGCGCATCAGCTCTGCTGTTTCAAAGCCATCCATGCCGGGCATTTGCACATCGAGCAGCACCAGGGCAAAATCGTAATCAAACATCAGGCTCAGCGCCTCGTTGCCCGATAAGGCTTTGGCCAGGTTTATCTCATCCAAATCCAGAATGCTTTCGATGGCCAAGAGGTTTTCTTCCCTGTCGTCAACTGCAAGAATGTCTATTTTTTTTCGCTCTGCCATAGCATTTTAGTGTTCAGATTTATTCATCCAGCTTCATTTTTATCCTCGAAGTAAGGATGTCGATGGCAACATGGTTTGCTCCTCCCTGAGGTACGATGATGTCGGCATATCTTTTGGTTGGCTCGATAAATTGCAGGTGCATGGGTTTTACAAAGGTTTCGTAATGGTCGAGCACATTTTGCACCGAGCGTCCGCGTTCGATCAGGTCGCGCTTAACGATACGCATCAGGCGGTCATCGGTGTCGGCATCTACAAAGACCTTGATGTTGCATTTTTCGCGCAGCTTTGCATTGGTAAAAATAAGAATGCCTTCGATGATAATAACCTTGGTAGGAACCACCGGAATGGTTTCCTTGGCTCGTGCACAGGTAACGTAGGAATAAATAGGCCGCTGGATAGTTTTGCCCGCAGTTAACTCTTCGAGGTGCTTGATGAGTAGGGTAAATTCGATGGAGGCCGGGTGGTCGAAGTTGATTCGTTTTTTTTCATCTTCTGACAGGTGCCCGTTGTCTTTGTAATACGAATCCTGCGAAATAACAGAGACTGCATTTTTGGGTAGTCCCTTAATAATTTTGTTTACAACGGTAGTTTTGCCCGAGCCTGAACCACCTGCTATTCCAATTATCAGCATGAGAGTATTATTAGTTTGAGCAAAAGTAAACAAATCAGCAAAAAAAAGGCATTACACAAGGATATTTTTAAGATTCGCAACACAATCCAATGAATGAATAAAAATCCAGTTCTTTTCGAGATTCCTCCCCTACCCACATCGATCTTGTCATTCCGAGAAACAAGTCAAATTTTTTGAGCATAATGAGGTAAGGTGGGGCGAAGTTGACTGCCCCGACCCATCGGGGAAATCCCGCCTTTGCGGGGACATTGGGAGGAGATTTCTCCCGTTAATACTTCGCTTCGCTTCGTATTATTGGTTGTCAATAAAATCGGCACTTTTTGACTTTTCGGGACGATAGGAGATTTTAGATTCTGTTGAGAATCAACTTACATCTTAAATCTAAATTCGACAATCTTAGATCTTATATCTTTTTAAATTTTACTTTAAAGAAGGTTGCTTATTAATAAAGCCACACCAGCCCCAGGTTGATCCCAAAGTAAGACAGGGGATTAGTGTCATCGGTTTCCATGCCATAGTTGTATCTGAAGTTCACCGTAAAGTTAGCTCCGCCATAAGTTTCGATAAGTACACCCACCTCGGGGGCGACAGCAAATTTCCAGGGTTCTTCCGAAATGCGATACAAGCCCACATCCTTGCGATACAGCGAATAGATAGTACCCACATTAATGGCGGCATAGGGTCGGATATAGCTGCCTTCGTTTAAGTAATAGGCAGCATTGGCAAAAATCGGGAAGGCGTTCAGGTAGTTGTAATGCGTACCGGTAAGGGTGATATTTTCGAGTTCGCTGGTAACTTTATCTTGTTTTTCGTAAAAAACATTCCAGAGTATTCCACCACCCAGGCTCACATTATTATCCACAAACCAACGACCTTCGAGGCCTATACCACGGAAGCTCATTTTATCGACAAAATTCTTAGTGTCGCCGGTGGGTATGGCGGTTTGGTATGTTACCGACCAGAACGACTCCTGACCAAAAGATTGTAAAGTAATGAAGATGGCAATAATTGCTATGCTTATCTTTTTCATTTTTCTCAAGTTTTAAATGCTTTAATAATTCAGGAATTAATCCACTTTAAGATAGGGCGATTGGGTAAAAGCCTGATTGATATTGTAGTCAAGCCTTTGCTGTGTGCTTGCAGCACCGGCTCCCAGCAAACCGTTAATATCGCCAGTCCAAATGGTTGGAACACTATCCGTTTCGGCGGTGGCGTTGCGCACATCGTGCATATTCATAATAAGTGTGCCCACAGTATAGCTCGACACGTAAGTACCACCCCAGTATGGCGGATAGTACCAGCCCCAGCCACCGTAGTAGTCTGTATTTTTGTAGTACCATCCCCAGCCCCAATCCCAATAATAGTAGGGGTAGTACGAATAAACGTAGGTATTTTTGGTGGCCATGGCCGAAACGGTGATAGCTACATCAGGTTGGTTGTTTTCGGGGTCAGCCTCAAAGGTGTAGCCATAGGCATTCATGTTATCTTTTACCAAGCCAAGAATCTGCTTGTCAAAGTCACGCGAGAGATCCACATTGGCATCTTCGTCGAGTGTATCCTTGATATGTACCACCGAATCGTAGAGGTAGTAAGTTTTTAATTGACCGTAGTCAAATTCCTGATCGTATGCAGTGCTTACCAAATCCAGATCGGCATACGAAACATCGTCGCCCGGATAGCAGGAGGTAAAAAATACCGATACAAAAAGTACGGCAAAAGCGGATAATGTGATAAATGATCGTTTGTTCATAAAGCGTTTTTTATTATAATCCTATAAATATCAAATTTCAAAATATGTTCAATGCCGACCCAATTATAATTTTCTCTGCAAGGGCAGCGAAGAAAACTTATTAAATACAGCCAAATATTAGCGCGCAAAATTAATATCATTTTTAACTCTGCTTTTTTAAGCCCTGTTATTTTTATTAAAGATGAATTTTGTATCCACCTGACTTTTTTTTAATAATTTTGGTGAAATTCAAAATCGTAAAGGACAATGAAATATCCAGACAATTTTTTAAACAGCTACAATCACAGGCAGGCAGGCAAAGCCTTCCTATCCGGGATAAAAAGTTTATTGATAATAAATATTGCCGGCCTGATGCTACTATTTACCAATGCCTGCAATGCACCCCGCGAAAGACAGGAGCCATCCATAAAAATAGCCAACGAGTATCTTGAAATTAATAAGGAAATATTTAAAAACCTGATGCTGGTTAAGGGCGAGGTGATTTACGTGCCGGTGTATTCGGATATTTACGGAACTGATGTGAGCAAAAAAATAAAACTATCGGCTACCCTTAGCATTCGTAATACGGATATGGAAAACGAAATTATTGTGAGCCTGGTGGATTACTACGATACTCACGGCAAGCGCATTAAACATTATCTCGAAAGCCCCATCAAGCTCAGGCCGCTGCAAACGGTTAGCTATCTGGTGCCATACAAGGAAGCCGAAGGAGGCATTGGTGCCAACTTTATTGTTGAATGGGTTTCGGAACAGGAAGTTACCGAGCCGGTGGTGGAGGCTGTAATGATAGGCACCTCTTCGGCACTGGGTATTTCGTTTGTGTGCGATGGAAAGGTGCTTAAGTACATTAACCGTTAGTAGGCGGGATAAAATCATGAAAACTACATTATTTTTATACTATCTTTGATAAAATAAATTTTTATGAATACAATGAGAACAATACAACTGAATATCCCTGATTCCCTTGATATCGATGACCGGGAAGCAAAGATGTTACTTGTGTCAAGACTTTATGAACGGGGAAAACTTACACTCGGGCAGGGGGCTGCAATTGTTGGTTTATCCAAAACTACCTTTATGGAATTATTGGCAGATTATGGTGTTTCCCTTATAAACCATGATGTTTCAGAACTGGATACAGATATCAAAAATGCAAAGAATTATAGTATCTGATACAAGTTGCCTTATTTTATTAGACAAAATAGGCCGGATTGATCTGCTAAGTTTATTATTTAATTCAGTAACCATTACAACAGTAATTGCTAAAGAATTTGGAAAAGAATTACCTTCCTTTATTAAAATCACAGATCCCCAAAATCAAATTTATCAAAAAATACTTGAAGGATTTTTAGATCCTGGTGAATCGAGTGCAATTGCACTTGCTTTAGAATCGGATGATTGCCTTTTGATAATAGATGAAGCAAAGGGTCGCCGCAAAGCACGGCAATTAAAGTTAAATGTTACCGGGACTATTGGAATTCTGATCACTGCAAAAGAAAAAGGACTGGTGAACTCAATCACAGTGATTTTTGACCAAATAAATAAAACTGATTTTAGAATTAGCGAGTCGCTGATTGATGAGGCAAAAAAAAATTGTAACGAGTGATCATCGAAAAGTGGGTGTGAGTTTTCACCCATAAGGGTGAAAACTCACACTTCTCCTTCCTAAGTCAAATTACCCCATAGAGCAATATTTTAACTTTTTTGTTAAAATTTTTCACCCTCTTTTCATTCATAATCAAGCCATTTGAAAATGGGCACAAAATATACTTATGCCTAAATTTGAAAAAGGCACGGCGATTGAATCGTGTTTTTTCTTTGAAAGGTAAATGGGTATGAAAACAAAAAAATACAATACAAAAACGATAATGAATTTTAATGCTCGCTCAGCGGACGAAATTGACATGATAAATTCTCACCCAAAACCCTTCATTTGCCCCCAGCCCCTTTTAACCAATTTTTTAAAAAGCAATCCAAACAGTAAAAACTTCCGGCCATGAAAAATACCCTCCTTGCATTGCTGGTTTTCGCCATCACCGGCTACGGAATTTCCCAATCCGATCAAACTTATCCAATATCACATCCATACAAAAAAACCTTGCAGCAAAAACGCGAAAGACTTTCCTTGCAAATGGACTGCACTAACCAACAAAACACAAAACACTTTGCCCCCAGGAATTATGGCAAAATGAACACACCGTATTTTTTGGGCTTTGTTGAGCAAATAGAACCCCCAAGCAACGAAGAATATGATTTTGGTGATGCGCCCGATGCCTCCTACCCTACCCTGATAGCCCATGACGGTGCCCGGCATTTTATGGACAGCCGCACTTTTTTGGGTAAAACTGTGGATGGCGAAGCCGATGGCATACCTACGCCTGCCGCCAATGGCGATGATTTGAACGGCATGTACGATGAAGACGGAGTACGCTTTGGTGATCATTTCGCTGTGGGGCGAAGCACCGAAATTGAGGTGAGTGCCTCGGTAAATGGTTTTCTTAATGTTTGGCTCGACCTGGATATGAATGGGACTTGGGGCGATGCCAAAGATCACATTTTTATCAATGAAGCATTAAAGCCCGGATCCAATGTGCTCACCATTACGATTCCGCCGGGTAATCCAACGGGTACTACCTATCTTCGCTTTCGCTTCGACACCGTTGGAAACTTAAGCTTTACCGGCATTGCCTCAAATGGTGAAGTAGAGGATTACAAAATTACTATCCATCCGGAGGAATAGGGAAATCGCTCTCCGTTAATTGTTGAGTGAAGCGAAATCCTCGCCATAAGCGGGATTATTTGACCCAAAGCAGAGATTGCTGAGCCGCCCAAATTGGGCGGCTGTACATTCTTCTGCTTGCTATTGTGATGTGCTTTATCTTTATCGGCATTTTTCATCTTTCATCATTTGTTATCCTATATTTGTCCTCAAAAATAGAATATTTTCAAATCTAAGCCTGTGCATGCTTATCATTTATCTCACCAACCTTAGTAGAAAATTTTCCTGCGAGAAAAATCAACCTTACCTTATTTCATAAATTTCGAATAATGGTTTTAATAAGGCCACCATCAACAAGCTCCGGGATAAAATGATGCACTCAGCCCCAGGCTTTCGAGCGTCCGAAGGATCTCGAAACGCCAAAAAAAATACCTTGCCCGTACAGCTAAATCCGCTCCCTGTAATGTCGCGAGTCGCCCCATTCGTAGGGCGACCACACGCATCCTGCTTTGGCAATGGCTTCGCTAAGCTTTTCAAGACTTACATCGGTTTCCTCGTGAAGGTTGGGTTTGTTAGCATATAGCAGGTAGCCTTCACGGTATTTGAGCGGAGTAAGATTGGGCATAATAACATTGGCTCCCACTTTTAGAGCAAACTCACGACCTTCGGGATGAAGCGTTTGCATGGCGGTAGTAGCGGCAATATTGATGGTGGGCATCATTATACGAAGCAGAGCTACTATTTTCATCGAAAGTTCAAATCGTAACGCTTTGGGCAAAAGTTGATGCGCATACTTAAATAGCGGAGTGGCTTCGTGCTCGATGTAAGGCCCCATGCCTACCATGTCGATGTCCATCTTTTTGATAAACAAAAGGTCGTTAACCAGATCATCGAGGCTCTGAAAAGGCAGGCCAATCATCACGCCTGTTCCTACCTGATAAGCTGTTTTGCGTAATAGTTCGAGTGCCTCGATGCGCTTTTCAAAACTATGCAATTCATCGTTGGGATGCAGTTTTTTATACAAGTCAGGATTGGAGGCTTCGATACGCAGGAGGTAGCGATGCGCGCCGCACTCGCGCCACAGGCGGTAGGTTTCTTCGCTTTGCTCACCCATCGAAAGAGTAACGTGCAGTTTGCCCTCTGTTTGTTCGCTTATCTTGCGCAAGAGTTCAGCCACCTTATTCACAAAATAGCTATCGCTGCGTTCGCCCGATTGGATGACCAGCGAGCCAAAACGTTTTTCAAAGGCAAGCCTGGCAGCGGCCAGCACTTCCTCATCTTCGAGGGTGTATCGATCTACCGCTTTATTGTTGCGCCTTACGCCGCAATAGAAGCAGTTTTTCGCACAGCGGTTCGAGTATTCTATCAGACCTCGGTAATATACTTTGTTGCCTACATGTTTTTGTTTTACAAGTGCGGCATAATCGTACAAATACTGTAATTGTTCGCCCTCCAGAGCCAATGCTTCGCGTAGCTTGTCTTTATCTAAGTTCTTAAAATCCATCACAGCCAATTCTTCAAACTTTATCAAACGCTTTTATTTTCCATTTCCTTCTTTATAAAAGGAGCTATGGCACGGTGGTAAATACCATGCACGTAGGCGATAGCCATGCCGTAGTTGCTAACATCCACGCCCGCTTCGATGGCTGGCTTTAGGCGATTGGCAATTTGTTTACGGGTAATCATACATCCGCCACATTGAATAACCATTGCATAATTATGAATATTTTCAGGCAGGTCGTCCAGCCCAGCCACTACCTCATATTTCAGCTTGCAGCCCGTGAACTTGTTGAGCCAACCAGGGATTTTTATCCGTCCGATATCATCGCAGGACACATGGTGGGTACACGATTCGAGAATTAGCACTTTATCACCTTCTTTGAGTTTAGATAAATAAGGAGTGCCATTAACATAATTCGCAAAGTCGCCCTTGTGCCGTGCCAGCATAATGCTAAAGCTGCTTAACGGAATATCGGCAGGCACCAACTTATTCACCTTTTCAAAAACCTGACTATCCGTTATAACCAGGGCAGGCCTGGGGCTGGCATATTGGATATAGCCATCAAGTTCGCTTTCTTTAAGCACGATGGCAATGGCATTGTTGTCGAGGATGTCGCGGATGGCCTGCATCTGTGGCAAAATCATACGTCCCTCAGGAGCCTCTGTGTCGATGGGTGTTACCAGCACCACGATGTCGCCGGAGGAAATAATATCGCCCAGCAAAGAATCGGATTGGTAGGCGGTTTCGGGCATCAGTTTTTGCATCAGCACCACTACCTCTTCCATGTTCACCGGATCATTTGTACTAAAATCAACAATCGGGCATTTGATTTTTTCGCTTAGCTGTGTTTTGAAATCCGCCGAAAGGGGCATCTGATCTTTTTTGTTGTGGATAACAAAATAGGGAATGTCATATTTGCGGAAGTCGGCAATCAGTTTTTCTTCATAATCGCCAAAGGTGTTATGGGTGATGACCAACATGGCCAGGTCGATAGTTTTGAGACTTGCGTTGGTTTTGGCCATGCGCTTTTTTCCCAGCTCGCCCGAATCGTCGATACCCGCAGTATCCACCAACACCGATGCGCCAATGCCGGGTATCTCGATAGATTTTTTCACCGGATCGGTGGTTGTGCCGGCGATATCCGAAACGATGGCTATTTCCTGCCCGGCCAGTACATTAATGATGGAGCTTTTGCCATTATTTCGTCGGCCAAAAATTCCGATATGGGGTTTGGAGGCTTTTCCTTTGCTCATATTTATTTTAAATTTTAAAATAGCAAACGATGCAAATGTAGCTATGTTGCTAATAATGCTAAGAGCAATTTTGGAGGATTTGAGAGATTATGGAATGTCTAAAAATAAAGTAATGATTTTGATAAGAATATGATAAGATCGGGCAGAATGAAAGGATAAGTGCGGGTAACTATTTGTTAGCTTTATTCCCGAAACAAATTGTTTTCGAGGGCATATTTTACCAGGCCGGCGGTATTGCGTGCTCCGGTTTTTTCGAGCAGGTTACGGCGGTGTGCATCTACGGTGCGTACGCTGATAAATAGTTTTTGAGCAATTTCGTAGTTGGTAAACTCCTGCACGATAAGGTTGAGTACATCTTTTTCGCGTCGGGTAAGGGGAATGGCTTCGCCGGCAATTTTATCGTTTTTGTATTGCTTGCGCACCATGGTTTGCATGATGACATCTTTTACCTCATCGCTAAAATAGTTGCTCCCCGAAACAATGGTGTCGATGGCTGAAACCAACTCTTCCTGGCCTGAGTTTTTGAGGATGTAACCCATTGCCCCGGCATCGATCATTTTGCGGATATGCTCTTGCTCGTTGGTCATGGTTAAGGCAAGCACACGCGAATTCGGTTGATCTTTACTAATCTTTCGTGTGGCATCAATGCCGTCCATTAGTGGCATATTCACATCCATAATTACCAAATCGGGACGAAGCCTGGCCGTTAAGTCCAGTGCCATTTCGCCGTTTTCGGCCTCGCCAACAATTTCGTATTTCGACTCTGTCAGCAATAAAGAGCGCAAGCCATCACGAATAATTTTGTGGTCATCGGCAAGCAAAATGCGAATTTTCTTTTCCTTGTTTGTCATTGCTCAATTGGAATAACAATGGTGATGTTTGTACCGTGTCCTGGCGAACTTTCCAGATCGCAGTGCCCCGACATGGCTTTTGCCCGGTTGTACATACTTTTTATCCCTATTCCTTTTTTACCCGAGCTTAAATCCAACCTGTCGAAGCCTTTTCCATTGTCCTCAAAAGTAAATATAATTTCGCTCGCGTGAAGCATTAGCTGCACAAATATTTCGGTGGCTTCTGAATGTTTAATCACATTATTAATTGCCTCCTGCGTAATGCGAAAAATATTAAGCTCCACATTAATGTCGAGCCTGATTATCTCGCCGATGTTTTCGTAAAACTTAATTTTCAGTTTCGTACTTTTCTCAATCTGATTAAATAGTGATTTCAGCGAAAGCACGATACCATAGTCTTCGATGGCCTTGGGCATAAGGTTGTGGGCAATATTGCGACTTTCTTCGATGGCCGTTTTAAGAAATCGAATACCGTTTTCCAGTTTTTCGGCATTTTTGTCGTTGGCATTTTTCAGATTTGCATACACCGAGTTCATGTTAAGGCTGGCGGCGGTAAGGCTTTGCCCCAGGCTATCATGTAGTTCTTTGGCCACGCGCGAGCGTTCATTGTCTGCGCCTTCAATCAGCGATTGAATCACCATTTTTTCGGCATCCCTGATAAGGGTCATATCATTGACCGCTCCAAAAATTGCCATTTTGCCGCGATAATCAATCTGATCAAATTTTATCTCGCAGGGGATTTGTTTTCCGCTTTTCGATTTCAAGGTTAAGTCTGCAAGATGGCTGCGTTCTTTCTGGAAAAGATCGCCCAAATCACGGTTGGAAAAATCGAAATACTCGGGCACCAAATCGCGTATCGACTTACGCAAGAGATCGTTTTTTTTATATGCCAACAGTTTTTCTGTTTCCAGATTAACATCGAAAAAAACAAAAGTTTCGGCACAAAAGATAAACAGAGGCACCGGATTGGTTTCGAATAGCAAGCGGTATTGTTTTTCCGATTCTTCAATTTTTTTCCGAGCCAGCACCTGATCGGTAATATTTTGCTGACTGCCCCAGTTGCGCAACAGTTTACCATCTTCGATAATTCCCACCACACTGTTTGAAATATACAGCGGCTGGCCCTCCTTATCATACTCCTTGGTAAGGTCGTTCACAATGCGATAGTCCGATTGGATAAAGCGGCGCAGCAATTCAATGTTATTGGGGTCGTCATCGCCGCCGTGCAAAGTAGCCTGGTCGGTTCCAACCATTTGGGCACCGCTTTCGTAGCCATACATTTTAGCAAAGGCATCGTTGCAGGTGCGGATATATCCTTGGTGATACAATCGGTCGATTTGTTCTTCCACGGCTAGGTCAACGGGCATGGGTTCGTTCATCTCGAAAAGATAAATACCTTCGTTGGAGTAGGTTATAAAACTGCTGTAGAGCTTAACCAGATTTTTGAGTTCCAGTTCCAGGTTCTTTTTTTCGGTGGTATCGATAATCGCCCCCATCATACGCGCCGGCTTTTGGTTTACAAACGCTGTAACCTTACCCTTGCTGGTTATCCATCGGTAGCTTCCGTTGGCATGGCGCATCCTGTATTCAGCAACAAAGTATTGATCTCTGGTTTCGGGTAAACGCGTGAACACTGCCCGAACAGCATTGATATCCTCGGGATGAACAAGGGTGGCCAAAAAATCAAGATCCACTTCATCAATAGGCAAATCAAAGCCTAGTATCGATTTCCAATACTCGTTTATAATAATTTTTTGCTCCTGATTATAATAATCCCAAAGGCCTATTTCGCCGCCGTGCATCGCCAGTTCCAACCTTTGTTTATTTTCGAGCAGCTGCTTTTCGTAAAGACGAAAAGCAGTAATATTGGTCGAAGCACCCTCAACCGATTTAATGTTGCCATAATCGTCATAAAGCGCAAAGATGGTATCTTTCAAATACATCTTCTGCCCGTTTTTATGTATTATCTCAGTTTCGTATTCAACCGAAGAAACGCCTTCTTTAAGTTTGTTTTCAAAAATTTTCTGGTTTTTCAAATACTGTTCAGCGGGTACAAAATCCAAAAATCGCTTGCCTATCATTTCTTCCGGCCGATAACCGTATATAACCATACTTGCATTGTTGATAAAGGTAATCACGCCATCTTTATCAGCACTCCAAATCAAATCGTGGGTATTATTTACAATCTCCTGGTAGCGGTACTCGGTGCCGGCCAGCTTGCTTTTGAGCATCATCACATGACTAAGCTGCTTGCGTACAACAAAAAAAATAAGCGCAGTGGTGATGACAATAAAAAACCAGCCCTTGTAGGTTTGCAAATTTTCTTCTACCTGATAAGTGGGCGAGAGATGGTGCAGAGCCATATCGGAAAGCAGGATCCAAAAAAATCCGAAGATGAGAAAATAGAAAGCCGTGCGTAGCGCAGGTCGCGAAAGTTCGGATATCTTCATGTGCAGTCTCATTCGTAGATGATCTTTATTAATCATTTGAGTTTTGGCCGCTTTGCGAAATAATTGTTTGGCTTAAAATAAGCCATGCAATTCGGCATTGATCTTATCGATGATTACACCCAGGTCTTCGGGCTTATCCGCAAAATTAAGATCATCAACATTCACAATCAATTTTTTACCTTCCTCATAGCCATTCATCCATTGGTCGTAACGTTGATTCAGGCTTTTTAAATAATCCAGGCGGATGGATTCTTCGTAATCACGTCCTCGTTTTTGAATTTGCTTTACCAATGTAGGCACCGTAGCCCTGAGATAAATAAGCAAATCGGGAGGCTGGATAAAGCTGACCATCAAAGCAAAAAGTGAACGGTAATTTTCAAAGTCGCGACTTGTCATCAGGTTCATTTCGTGGAGGTTTGGAGCAAATATGTGGGCATCTTCGTAAATGGTACGATCCTGTATCACATTTTTTCCCGATTCGCGGATGCTTACAATTTGCCTGAAACGGCTGTTGAGGAAATAAATTTGCAGGTTGAAACTCCACCGGCGCATGTCCTCGTAAAAACTATGAAGGTAGGGATTATCGTCCACCGATTCGTAGTTGGGTTCCCATTTAAAATGTTTGGCCAAAAGTGATGTGAGCGTTGTTTTGCCCGAACCAATATTACCTGCTATGGCTATGTGCATTGCTTTTTGAATTTTGTATTTGTAACTAAAAAAACTCAGCTAAAGTAGTAAAGAATGCCGTGGGGGAATGAAAAAAAATTTAAAAAATGAGGTCAGATCAAAGCTATAGTGGCTTGTCGGCACTTTTTGATTACCGTTACTGAAAAGAATCATAGCTATAAAAGGCACTCGAAAATGTGCTGCTGTACTTTTGCCCTTATCTTTGCCATTTTTTTATGGACAAGAGGCCAGGCATTCGTACCATTGGCATCCTCTCGCACGTGGATGCCGGAAAAACCACCCTTACCGAGCAGTTTCTTTTTAAAAGCGGCGTGCTGAAAGTACCCGGCAATGTGGACAAGGGGACTACCGTTTCTGACAGCCTCGACATCGAAAGGCAAAGGGGGATTTCGGTGCGCGCATCGGGCGTATCGTTTTTTTGGAAAAGCAATCGGATTAATCTGATTGATACTCCCGGCCATGCCGACTTTTCGGCCGAAGTGGAACGCACCCTGCAAGTAATGGACGGAGTCATCCTGCTGGTTTCGGCCGTTGAAGGCTTGCAAGCACATACCTACGCGCTATGGGATGCCCTGCAAAAAAGAAAAATTCCAATCCTGATTTTCATCAATAAAATCGACCGCCCCGGATCTGATTTTCATAAGATAGTTGATGAAATAGAAAAAGAATTAGGCGTTAAAACCTTTGCCATGAACTGCCCCACCGAGGAAGGTAGCCAGCAGGCAGACATTATTCAGTTGATCGGCAAGGCCGAAATCCTGAACATAAACTCTTGCTTTGATCATTCCCTGGAAAATATTTCTGATTTTGATGAGGAAATTATGGATGCCTTTCTGGAAGGGAAAACGATTGAACCCGACCATCTATTGGAAAAAGTAAAAACGCTGAGCCGGGACAGAAAAATTATCCCCGTGCTTACAGGCATTGCAAAAAGCGGCTTGGGCATTGCCGAACTGATGAATGCGCTTACCCATTTTATTACCGCAGTACTTCCCTCTTCTGGTCGCCTCTCGGCCTTGGTTTACAAAATCGAACATCATCCTGCCCTCGGCATCCTGGCTCACATTCGGCTTTTTGATGGGGAGATAAAAGTTCGGGATCCGATTTTAAATATTCGTACCGGCGAAAACAACAAAATAGCCCGGATTAAAAAATACGAAAATGGTAAACTCATCGATTGCGATGTGCTCCACACAGGCGATCTTGGGATTGTATCAGGCCTCCGCAATCTGCGCCCCGGCGACATCTTAGATTCCGATCACAGCATCCCACCGCCAGCATTGCTGCGGATACCCATGATGACTGTACAAATAAAACCGGCCAACGAAAACGATTTTACCAATCTTGCTCAGGGCTTGGAAATTCTAAATATCGAAGACCCTAAACTGGATTTGCAATGGTTTAAGGAAGATAAGGAACTTCATCTGGGGCTGATGGGAAAGATACAAATGGAAACACTGGCCGCTGAAATATTGGAGCGTTTTGGTATTGCAATCCATTTTGGCCAACCTACGATTATTTACAAAGAAACGCCGGTAATTACAGATATTGGCTTTGCCAGTTATACCATGCCCAAGCCCTGCTGGGCGGTTTGCAGCTTTGCCATCGAACCGGGAGCGCGAGGGACGGGTATTAGCTATCGCTCGCAGGTAAGTGTGGATAAAATAAAACAGAAGTACCAAAACGAAATCCAAGCCATCATTAGCAAATCACTAAACCAGGGCATCAAGGGCTGGGAAGTTTGCGACATTCGCATAACGCTTGTTGATGGCGAAGACCACGAGATACATTCGCGCCCCGGCGATTTTATAATTGCCACACCCATGGCACTGATGAATGGCCTGCAAAAAACCGGGACTACACTGCTCGAACCCATCCTAAACTTTACCATCAAGGCTCCCGAAACCTTGCTTGGAAAGATAAGCGGCGACTTACATAAGATGCGCGGACAGTTCGACAGCCCTGTTTTTAGTGATGACTATTTTGTGCTCGCCGGACAAGTGCCGGCGGCCACGTCTTTGGATTATGCCATCGAGCTGGCCTCGCTCTCGGGCGGTAAGGCGCAAATTCGTTTTGCCTTCCAAGGCTATGCCCCAGTGGCGGATGAACTGGGCGTAATCAGGCCTTATCGCGGGATAAACCCGCTGGATCGAAGCCGTTGGATTTTGCACAAGCGAGGAGCCTTTAAAGCCAACGAACGCGGTTAGACAAAACGACTAGCCTTAAATATCATGCAGAGTGTGATTGATACAATTCCAAAGTTACAACGAAAACAATCCCATACTCAGGCTTATTCCCTCAAGGCACGCAAATAAATTTGGATAGTATTTTCGAGGCCAAGATAAAGCGCGTCGGCAATAATGGCGTGGCCTATCGAAACTTCGAGCAAGCCCGGGATGTTTTGTGCAAAATAACGCAGGTTGTCCCGATTCAGGTCGTGGCCGGCATTAATTCCCAATTCATTTTTCAAAGCCACTTCGGCAGCTTCAACGAAAGCTTTGATGGCTTGTTCAGGATTTCCCGGAAATTGGCTGGCATAGCTCTCAGTATAAAGCTCGATGCGGTCGGTACCGGTAGCTTTGGCATCTTCGATCATTTTAGTATCGGCTTCGATAAAGATGGAAGTACGGATTTGATTTGCATGAAATTCGCGGATAAGGTCGCGAAGGAAGCCTTTATGTTTTATGGTGTCCCAGCCTGCATTAGAGGTCAGCACTCCGGGCGGGTCGGGAACCAGAGTAACCTGTGCGGGTTTTACCTGGCATACCATGTCGATAAATTTGCGATTGGGATAGCCCTCGATGTTAAACTCCGTTGAAAGTAACGGTTTCAGGTCGTAAACATCCTGATAGCGAATATGCCGCTCATCGGGGCGTGGGTGTACAGTGATGCCCTGGGCACCAAAACGCTCGCAATCCAATGCCGCCTTAACTACATCCGGAATATTGCCACCACGGGCATTGCGCAGGGTGGCTATCTTATTAATATTCACACTTAGCTTTGTCATAACTTTTAATTTTAATGCAAAAATAATCTTTTAAAAGTCCTTTCAATTTGCTAAAAACTTACAAACTTCCGCCGCGAGCTTTTTTCAATCCGGCCAGGAAGGGCTTGTTCAGAAAGCTACGCTCGTCAAGGCAGCACAAGTTATCGTACATCGGGCGGTTGACGGTGAAGGCCATAATATTGGGCGGAAGGTGTTTGCGCATGGCCAGGTCGGTGCTGCCGATGATGGCCTGCGGATGTTCGGCTGATGCAGCATGGGGCAGTATCTCGGAGCAGCCCGATCCAAAGCGCACCTTAACGGGATCTGGATCGCCGGGTGAGGCAAAGTAATTAGCCGCTGTAATAAAAATGCTGAGCTGGTCGGGGTTAACGAAAAAAGTAAAGGTTTGAGCAAATTTCAGGTTTTCCTCCTCCACTGGTCCCACAAAAATAGCATCATGCTGCGGCTGGTAACGAATAGCCTGGTCGAACCACTGCCCCATACTTTCATGATTATTTTTAAGGCCTTCGTCATCGGCCAAAAATTCGATATAGTCCTGCCGGCTGCGCCCCTGCACGCCAAAAAACCAGGTGCCGCAACCACCACAGCCAAAGTTTGTGGCCGACAGCTTCAGAGTCTTTCCCTTCATCCAGTTTTTGTAATGCGCAAAAAGACACACGCGGCCTTTCTCTTTCAATTCCACAATTTCGCTAAAATGCGTTTCAGCAGGCGCATCATAAACAGCAATTACGGGCAATTTGTAGTTCGCGTTTTCGATCAAATAATCGGGTTTGGTAGTTGGCATGAGTCGAATTTTTGGATTTGCTTTTTATAAAACAGGCAAAGGTAATAAGGCTTATTGATTTTGAACTGAGGTGTCAGGAATTCTAAAATTTTCTATTTGTTATCCCTGCTCGTCAATTCCTTGAACTGTCATCAGCAAAAAATCAAGGCTTTTGCTATAATCCAAATCCTCGTATTCAAGTCCAAGATTTCGGATATTTGAATAATAGTCCTTTATCTTTTTATAATAGTTTTTTTCAAGTTGAACAGCGTGGGCTTTTGTTCCAAACTTTTCGATCAAAAACCATTTTTCGATCAATCGTGCGGTGCGTCCGTTACCATCCTGGAAAGGATGAATCTTTACAAAAGCCAAATGTAATAATGCGGCGTAATAAAAAATCCCGAAAGGGTCTAAATCGCTTTGAAGCAATAACTCTGTATCCTGAAATAATTTGTCAAGCTCCGACTTAACGATAGCCGGACTTGATGCCACATATTCTATCCTGTCGTTACTATTGATTACAAACATTGGATTGCTCCTAATCAGGCCTTGCTGACTTTTGGGCAACAAATTTTGACTTAATATCCGATGTGCGTTTTTTACATTTTCGAGGCTAAGCCTGTTATTCTCAGCGAAATCGTAAGCAGCAAATAAATCATCCGCTTTGCGGGTATAATCAACTTTGAATTTTACCTTCAGAAATTTATGTTTGAAATAGCTGTCAAAATCAATGTCCTCCCCCTCAATCTTTGATGAATAAACCGAGGATACCGATTTATAAAATTGAAAATAGTCCACCGGCATTTCCAGCTTTTTTATCCTATCCATTTTCACCAAAGGCGATTCATTTACTGCCTTTGTAAAATCGGCCAATAATTTATCTGTTAGGATTTTGAGATTCATTGCTTAACAGTATTTTCGTGATGATAGTCTTAGAATGTTCATCTAAATTTCGTCTAAATACGTATTGTATTGAAGCAATTTAGTAATAGTCTATCCATTTACAATTCACTGAAAATAAATTTATTACAATTCTTACTTCCTAAATGCATTACTAAATTTATTACTAAACGCATTAAAAAATGTATCTACTTTAGTTAAACTTTTCTCCATTTTGGATATCTCCTCGTCCCTATGTTTACAATAGTATTATCTCTATTAGCCATTGCATAAATTATGTTCCTCACTTTATTTATACACACACTTGTAGGCCGTCTGTTCGTTTACTTTGAGTTTGAATTTCTTATCCTTTTCTACAATAAAAGTCTCGAAAGGCTTGTAGCTTTTCCATTCGCTTTCGCCCGGAAGCTGAACAATCAATTCGCCCGAAACCACCGTCATGTATTCGATGCTTGTGGTTCCAAATTCGTATTCGCCGGGAGCCATTACGCCAGCAGTTACTTTTCCTTCGTTATTTTGTAATGCCAGCGAAGTTACCCGGCCTTCGTAATATTCGTTTACTTTAAACATATCGTTGAATTTAATTTGTTAACGTTTGGGCAAAAATAGAAATAATAATGAGTGGAAATTGGAAAGTTGGTTTTATATCTGCACTTACAGCGTTTTATGCAAATACAGCATAATTTTGAATCATTCAAAGCACAATCATGCTGTTAAACCCGGCAAGCCGGAAAAATTTCCTATCATTGCCAAAAATATTCGATTATGAAGATTATTTCGTGGAACGTAAACGGCATACGCGCAGTGGCCAAAAAAGATTTTTTTAAGGATTTTGAAACCATGGCTCCGGATATTCTGTGCTTGCAGGAAACCAAAGCACAGGACGACCAGGTAGCCGAAACCCTGTTTGAAATCGAGGATTATTATAAATATTCCAACTCAGCGCAAAAAAAAGGATATTCAGGCACAGCCATCCTCAGCAAAACAAAACCCTTGTCGGTTTCGGCAGACATGGGAATTGCAGACCACGACAACGAAGGGCGTATTTTATGTTTGGAATACGACCAATTTTTCCTCGTGGATGTGTATGTACCCAATTCGGGTAGCGAACTCAAGCGGCTGAGCTACCGGCAAACCTGGGATGAGGCCTTTTACGATTATCTGAAAAACCTGGAGAAACAAAAGCCGGTGATTGTCTGTGGCGATTTTAACGTGGCACACAAGGCCATCGACCTGGCTCGTCCACAGGCCAATTATAATAAGTCGGCGGGCTACATGCAGGAAGAAATTGATGGCATGGATCGCTTTATTGGCGGAGGATTCGTGGACACCTTCCGGCATTTTTATCCCGAAAAAACCGAGGCCTACACCTGGTGGAGCTATCGTACCAAAGGCCGCGAACGAAATGTGGGCTGGAGAATTGATTATTTTCTGCTAAGCCCAAGCCTGATACCCGCGTTGAGCGATGCCTTTATCCTGGCCGATGTTTTCGGTTCAGACCACTGCCCTGTTGGGATTGATTTAAAATAGACATAGTATGGCTCTAAGCCATGCTATGACTAACTTATGCACCCTATGCTCTAAGCCATGCTATGACTTTGTTTTCGCAGTTAAAACCACCAAAAAACTAATCCCCGAAAGTTATCCATTTAAATCTTACTCGATTTTCCTTTTTCAAACTTGGCGGTAACGGTAAATTGTATAAATGGTGGCCGATTGCGTGGCACTTTCCTGTCAAACTGCAAAACTGTTCGAACGGGCTACAAACCTTGATATTTAGCACTTTACCTGCCCTTACTTAAAGAAAATGTTGGGCACAGTTATTCTTTATTTATCAGTAATATAATCTTCTATTTCTCCTTCCTCAACACGTACCTTTAAAGGATCTTCAACTAAAATTGTCTTATGATTTCTTTTTATTTCAATATCTATGTTCAGTTTCAAATCACCTTCTTCCTTAAAATCCTTAGAAACTAGTTTCCAATGAATATTTATCGTTCTTGGGTCATGAATCGGCTTAATGGCAATATCATCAAAGCCCACTGAATCTTCCCCGACAAGTATAGTTGATTCAGGTACAATTTTCCCAGTCTTATTTTCTCCGTCTATAAAGGTATCGTAAGTATAATTAATTCTTGGAGTCAACAATCCACCGCCCTTAGTTATAGTATCAATCGATTTAAATTCTCCATCAAATTCTAAGAATATTTTATACTCCTCAATTGGTGAATTTCCAGTGTTATGAAGTCTAAAATAGAACTTACACCAACTATGGTTTATACTACTATCAAAAATTGAAGTGTGTTTTACGGAAATCATTTCATTCATTCTCTGCTGTTGCAACAATAAACTATTTAATCCGGGATTTGCTGGAATTATTTTTTGCTTATATTCAGTAAAGTTCTTTTGAAATGGAACTTTTATTGTAACCTCTTCTGTATTATCATGAAATGTTAATCGGCAAGATTGATTAGTTTTAAAATTTTGACTTTTTAAATACCAATCATGTGTAGCTTTGTTTTCATCAATTAAGTCAACGATATCTTCCCAGCTATATAAATGAACCTCAAATAACTTCTTTCCTTTAAATTCAATATTCTTCTCACGAATATATTCCTCAATTAAAGCATCTTTATTTGCGGTTGTTGCAAAATATAGTTTTTTCAATTTTGGTTTAAAACCTAATGCTTTTTTCAACTCTTTATCAATCTCGTTTTTTGTCAATTGTTTATGAGTATATTCATCTTTCCCTTTGCATTGAATTCCAAAGTATTCAGAATCAAAATCAGGTATGCCGTAAACATCAACACCATGTTGAGCTTGACCTTGTCTTCCATTCTTTTTAATTTCAGGACAATCCCAAATCTCGCCCCAAAGTTTCTTGCATAAACTTTCAAAATCTGGCCAATTTTCAGGTTTTCTTAATTGTTGTGATGCTTTCATTTAGTTATCATTTTTTCGGAGCGACCTAATTGTGCCCAACGGTACACAAATATGGCTCTCAGCCGCCCACTTGCAGGAAGGTTTTTTGTGTTATGTATGTTTCCTTTTCCAATCATTTCTCCAGATGCCCGCTAACCGGCTGTGAGCCATGATTTGCTGTTGGCGTTTCGTTGGTTATCATTTGACTATCTGATTATTCTTACTTCAAACTCTCGCCAACAGTATATTTATACTCCTTGCTAAATTCTTTTGTAAACTGGAAAATAGCAAGGAGTAAATCGTATGTCGCTTTATATACAGGTAGTTCATTGTAATGTGCCATTTTCAAAAAAATCGACCGCTTCGCGGTAATAATCAAATAAATCAAATAGTCAAATGAATCGAATAAATTCTAATCCCTCAAGCAACGGACAGAGAAA
>Ga0307929_1000731_pt1 | contig 29758 bp, 30 predicted proteins | sample AceLakmetage1330_FD_203160 | JGI IMG/M metagenome (GOLD analysis project Ga0307929, IMG submission 203160) | Saline water microbial communities from Ace Lake, Antarctica - #1330 | ecosystem: Environmental > Aquatic > Non-marine Saline and Alkaline > Saline | place: Antarctica: Ace Lake...
TGTTAAAACTAAACTATGAAATTAATTTTAAACAAAAAAAATCAAAAAGGAAAATTATTTCTTAATATTATTGATTGTGAAATTAAAGGGAAAATTTTAGAAGATGATAATAAAAAAATAGATCTTAATAATATTTTCTATGATGGTATAGAAACAGAAGAAGAAGAAATTCTAAATTTAGTTGAAAAAGCTTATTCCATTCAGTTTATAGGAAACAAAAGTGTCGATTTTGCAATTAAAAATAATATAATTAAAGAATACTTAGAAATTAAAAAAATAAAATATGCATTTCTGATGAATTAAAACCATTTATCTAATCCTTCTTGTTTTTCTGGATCTCTTCCAAAAACTTCATCAATTCTTTTTTGAGTTAATTCCAAAGTTTCAATAAGATAATTATCTAATTCATATTTAATTGCTAAATCCATTGCAGGTTGCATATATTTAATAACGGACCCTTCAGAAATAGTAAATAATATTTTTCCACCACATTTATTGCATTTCCCTAATAAAGGAGGTCTTCTAAATTTTTCATTACATTTAACACACCTAAATTGTTGCATAGAAAATTTTCTTAAATTACCTTTAATGTCTTTAATAAAATGTTTTTCAATAACTAATTTTGCAACGCCCTTTTCGCTTACAGCTTTGATTTTTTCAGCAATTTCCATTTGACCAGCTAATTTTTCTCGCATTGAAGGAAGTGACTTATAAGCAGAACATAAAATTCCACTATTTATACTAGTAATATCATGAGTAAAACCCATTTTTTCATATTGCTTCCAAGTTTTTAATCTTTTACCCAATTGTTCAATATCAACTTCCCAGGGGTTTTTATAATTCATAGCTGCATCATAAAACTCCAAAGGATAATTCCATACTACATCCATCCCGTGGGCCATATCATCAACTTCTGAAGGATTGAGTTTTGCAGTTAAAACTAAAGGGGCATCCATTGTTCTTGAACCAATTCTATCTGGAAGATATTGTCTAGAAAAATTAATTAATGAATCTAATAGCAATGAAATTGAACATTCATCTCCATCACAATCTCTTCTTAAGGCAGCATGCCATAATGGATGAGCATAACAACCACAAGTTTCAGAATATCCAATAATTCTTCCAATCATTCCTGCAGAAATGTGAGGAGCTAGACCAATTACTAAGTGTCCAACAATGTCTTCTTTTGTTTTAAAATTATAATAAGATTTTAATCCATACAACTTTTGCATTAATTCATCAATAAAGTTACCTACTCTTAACAAAATTTCACTCGCTGGCTCTTCCATTCCATCTTTTTTAGAAGGTAAAATTAAATCTTGCGGTTTTATTTCTAATATTTGATTTGGATCTTTTAATTCTATACCGTGAATATCTTTTTCATAACCTAATTCTTTTAATTTTTCAACAGAAGTTTTAATTTCATTAGGTTTGAAATGAGTAATTGGTAATTCAGTCATATCATATCTTATAGACCCATCCTTATTTACATAAAGATCGTGTTTTGATCTTAATATTCCTTTGATTAAATGCTCAGGTACATGATTTTTATTTGAAGTTCTTCTTACGCCTTTAATTAGATCAGGATAAACTCTAGTTGATAATTTTTTCAAACAAGAATCAAAATAATAATTAATATCTATTGCATTTATTTTATATCTTGAAGTTTTACCATGTTCACATTCTTCTTTATCTAAAACACCACAAACTTTACAATAATATTTTTTAATGGTTTTTTTCCAACAAGTTTCACATACAGAAAAAACAGTTTCTTTTTTACAGTGTTTACAATAAAAAATTGCAAACTGACTTGTAACTTTTCCAGTTTTTAATGCAGATTGAAAACATTTTAATCGGTCTCCCTCATCACCTACTGGAAATAAAACATGAGGTTTTCCAGTTAATACTCTCATTTTTGCTTTTTCAGGACGACCCATTCTTGCCCCTACAAAAGTACCCGCTTTATCTCTTATTATAATTGAAGAAATTTCATTAATAATTTCCAAAATATCATCTTTTTTTGATGAAGAAATTGTTTTAATAATTTCATCAACAGAATTTGATTCTAAACCTAAAGAATAAAGTAAAATCTTTGAAAATTGTTTTTCTACAACAATGAATTCATTATTAACTAAAATGTGCGGAAGACCGATTTTTTCTAATATTTCTTTGATATCTTTAGAATTTTTAATAATAATTTTATCTTCTTCAATTTTAGAAGAGTCTAATTTATCTAAAAAAATTAATAAATCTTCTTTTAGTATTCCTTTCCAATAAAGAGTATAATAAGGATGTAAAGGAATTTCAAATTTTTCTGAAATTTGTATTGCAACTTTTGGATCAGGAATTTGTTTAATTGGATTTTCTAATATTAATTTTAATTCTTCTGAACTTAAATTAATTAATGAAATTGCCTTATCAACATCCAGATTACCAAAAAAATTTACTATTGACTTTTCAAATTCTTTTACCCACCATTCTTCACAATATCCTGAAGGAATTAAAGGATGTCCATTTTCTGAAAAATCACCATAATTAAAAAGAATATCTCCCAAAAATAATATTTGTTCTACTTCATTTTTGATTTTTTTAGCTTCGTCTTCATTGTGAATTTTCATAACGCTTCCATCTTTTAATTTCACAATTGGACCATCCATGTAATCACAGACAGTCATTGAAGCTGCTTTTCCGGGACGTTCCATCTTTAATTGGGTTCCAACAGCAATATAATCATTAATCAAATGCATGGTTGCAGGATGCATTGCAGAAGCAGAAAAACCAGAAGTTCTACATCTTCCATATCTTAATCTAAAACCACCAAATTCCATTGGATAAGTTAAAACAGGTCTACCAGCAACGATATCTGCAATAAAAACTTTATTCGGACTCAATTTTGGTTTTTCTTCACCATAATCTTCTTTTTTACCTGCTTTTTTCTTTTTTTGGAGTTTTAAAAATTCTTCTATAAACATCCAATCCATATCGAAATCTTTTCCCCATTTATTCAATCTTTTCCATAATTTAGGAGCCTTTAGAGCAATCATTGAAAATACTAAACACATTCCTCCCCTTATTCTATTAGACTCAACTCTAGGAAGATCTTTATAATTTGAAACATCAAATTTTTCAGTTGGATCTCCTGATACTTCAATAGGCATATTTTTTGCCAAAAATTGAATTTCTTCATTAGAGGGGCGATATTGTAAATTGGTTACACGTTCATCATAATCAACTAATTCTGTAACATATCGATTAACTTCATTTTCATCCGGATCATATTTTTCATAACCCATTTTTTTTCTAACGTAATCAGCAACAATTACACATACAGAAGCTCCAGTTCCACCTGCACCCCTAATGGGTCCTGCAAATTTAATTTCAAAATATTCTTTACCATCTTTTGTTTTTTTAATATTTAAACAAGTAAAACCTTCTAAAGGAGCAGAAACAATACCCTGAGTATGGTAAGCAAAACCAGTTCTTATACCTACTTCCATTGCTTCTTTTTTATCTTTAAACTTACAAAACTTTTCTTTAGCTATTTCTTCTGCAATAACTAATGATACCCTCCAATCTAAAACACCATATTCTTTTTCAAGTTCAAACATCCTATCAGTAGCACCAGAACCAATTAATTGTGGAGCAACAGTAGAAATTAATCCTTCTACTCTTTCAATCATGTTTTCAGCTAAAGGACTATCTACTTTTTCTTCTGGATCAAAACCTTTTTTTCTTGCTTCATTAGCAATTTTATATTCTTTTAATACTATTGTACGTATTTGTTCAAAGTATTTTTTCATTTCTTTTGATTCAAGAGGTATTTCTTTTTCTTCCATTTTAAAATTTCATAATTTTTGCTTTTCTTGTTTTTAAATTAATTAAAGGAACACGAGAAGGTTCTGGATCATGACCTACTTTTAATTGGAAAGATGTTTGTCCTTGCCAACAACTTCCACAAATTAAAGTTATATTATTATAATTAGAAACATTAGTATAGTGAATATGTCCAGTTGCAAAAAAATCTGGAATAGTAGAAATGACTAAAGGGTCTTCAATAATATCCGGCACATATAATGTTGCAGTATGAGCAGGACTTAAATGTCTTCTTTTAAGTAAAAATTTCATTATTAAATCTGCTCTATGATAACCACCTTGATTTCTTATTGAATCCACATTTGCTACATAATAATCAAAAGAATAACCGTGATATAATAAAACATTAAAACCTGGAAAATTTTCAGTTTTATGAATTTTTACAACAGCAGGATTACTTACTAAAGTCACATTAGGCAAATCATATAAATCTGGTGCAAATTCTTTTGATATTTCAGGTTGGGGTTCTGAAATTCTCATTGCATCATGATTTCCAGGACAAATAATTATCTTAATGTGTTCAGGAATTTTCTTTAAATATTTTGCACCTTCTTTGTATTGTTCATAAACACTTTTCAAAACAAGTTCATCTTCTTGTCCAGGATAAATTCCAATACCTTCAATTAAATCTCCAACTAAAAATAAATACTTAATTTTTTTAACTATTTTTTTATGCTCATCTGTACCAGAATTACCATTAATCCAACTAATAAACTTTTCAAATTTTTCAGGAAGAAAATCTATGCTACCTACATGAAAATCAGATAAAAAAATAGCATATGCTTCGTCAGGACTTTTTTTCAATTCTTTATGTAAAGGAACATCAGGCCAAAGAATATTATTCGCAAAAATAATTTTATCTCCATTATTACCAACAACACCAATAACTTCATCATTAACAATATCTTTTGCTTCTAAAAAAAGATCAGGTTTATTTTTATTAATTAAAACTTTTATTGAACCTGATAAATCTTCTAATGTAAGCATTAAATTACCATTTTTTGTTTCTGAAATATCTGAAACTAAACCAATAATAGAAACCTTTTCTGAATCTTTTTTATCTAATACTCTTCCAATAGATAATGTCCTTTGTAATTCTGGTCTATTTTTTAAAATCTTTTCAAGGGCTTTATACCTATTTTTAAAATAATTAACAAAATCGGATACTTCTTTTTTTTTAATATGATCTTCAGAATATGAAAAAATAACTTCGACATTTCCTTCTTCAACTGAGCAAGTTTTATCAGATTTAATTGAAAGATATTCAACTAATAAACTTTCACTAAATATTGTTGTAGTATTTAATTTGTTTTTAACAAGATTAATCTTTTCCTCAGAATTTAATTTTTTAATTAATTCAAGTATTTTTGGAGTTATTAATACATTCTTTGCTAACAAATATTGTACTATTTCTTTTTGTAATTCTTCTATATTCATTTGTATTCATCTTTTATGCTAAACTTAATTCTTTTTCTAATAATTTTTTAATATTGGGTTGAGTCGATTCAGGTATTGATAAAGAAATTTCTCTTGTTCTTCCATACCTTCCTTTTGAAATTACTCTAGTATAGATAATTCCAAGCATATCAAATTCCCCAATAATGTCAGAAACTCTTCTTTGTGTTAAAGGTCTTAAAGAAATTTGAATACATAATCCCTTATATACTTCATAAACTTCCCCTGTGTAGATTTTATCTTTCCTTTTAGCACACACTAAAAGAATGGAATATAATGTTAACTGGTGTTGTTTAGGCTGCGTTTCGACTAAATCATAAACTTTGTCTCTTTCAATTTTATCTTCAGCTTCATCAATATGTTTTATCATAACTTTTCCATCGCCATTTCTTTCAGCTAGTTCTCCAGATACTCTTAATAATTCTAAAGCTCTTCGTGCGTCTCCATGTTCTCTTGCAGCATATGCAGCACATTTTTCAATTACTCCTTCTTGAACTACATCTTTTTTAAAAGCATTTAATGCCCTTTTTTTAAGTATATCTTGAAGTTGAAAAGCATTATAAGGAGGAAATAATAATTCTTCTTCAGATAAAGAAGACTTAACTCTTGAATCTAAATAAGAAGTAAATTGTGTATCATTAGAAATTCCTATAATTGAAATTTGAGAATTTTGTAATTCAGCATTAATTCTAGTTAAATTATATAATAGTTCATCACCTATTTTTTTAATTAATTGATCTATTTCATCTAATAATAAAATAATTAACCCTTTTCTTTTATCTAACTCACCAAAAAAGATTTTATATACTTCTTCAGTAGGTAAACCAGTTGCAGGAATATCTTTTCCAAGTTCTCTGGCTAATTGAGCAATTAATCTATATTCAGTATCTGCTACTTTTTTCAATTTACAATTTAAATAAATCACTTCTAAAGGCATTCCTTTTTGTTCAGCAATTTTTTTTAATTCCACAGCAGTATGTTTAACAGTAATAGTTTTTCCAGTACCTGTCTTGCCATAAATAAACAAATTTGAAGGTTTTTCTCCTCTTAAAGATGGAGCAAGTATTCTAGCTACTTCTTCTATTTGTTTTTCTCTATGTAAAATATCCTCAGGAGTATAAGAAGATTGTAATACTTTTTTACTTATAAAAATAGGTTCAGCCTTTAAGTACTTTTCAAAAAAATCCGATATATTTGCCATCCCACACCCTGATTTCGTTTGGAAACCTTTATTTTCAATTATCATGTTGTTATCAAATCTAAATATATAAAATATTATATAATTGTAAATATATAATATAATATATATATTTAATAATACATTTCATTTTCTTTTTTTCCTTTTTTTTATTTTCTCTTTTTTTCTTTTTTTTATACTCTATATATATATATTTACTATATTGTAAATAATAATAATAATAATAATAATAATAAATTTTAAAAAAAACAAAAAAAACAATAAAATAATAAAATTTTAACTAATAAAAAACAAAAAAACATAAACATGATTTCATTGATAATAAGTTTCTATATGAAATGATGGTGTCTGTCTATCTGTAATTACTACACAATAGTTAAAACAAGAAACCTTTATAAATAATACTCTATTATTAATCTAAATGATTGGAAAAGAATTAGTAAGTAAATTAAAAGATTTTAATTTAAATACATACGAAAGTAAGATTTGGTTAGCATTATTAATGAAAGGTTTAGCAACAGCTGGTAAACTCAGTGAAATTACGGATGTACCTAGATCAAGATGTTATGATGTTCTTGAAAGTCTTGAAAAGAAAGGATTTATTGTAATGAAAGTTGGTAGACCAATTAAATATTTAGCTATTTCTCCTTTAGAAGCGATAGAAAGAACTAAACAAAAATTTATGATGGATGCTGAAGAAAGAATTCAATTAGTTGAAAATATTAAAAAAACTGATTTAATCAATGAATTAAATGGATTACATAATTCAAGTATGAATACAATTAAACCTGAAGATATGACTGGTTTGGTAAAATCAGATAGAAATATCAAAAATCATTTTATTTATATGTTAAAAAATGCTAATAAAGTTTTATTATCTACATCATCTGAAGGATTAAAACAGAAAATCACAATTCTTAAAGAAATAATGAAAGTCAATTCTAATATAAAAGTTAAAATTTTAACTGAAAAAAATCCTAATAATGCTAAATTATTAAAAGATATTTTAAGTTTAATTGATATTAAAGAAGTTGATAATGCAAATGAATTTTGTGTTACCGATAAACAAGCAGCTTTATTTTTAACTCAAAATACAAAATCTGAAAATTCAGTTCTATTAGTTAATTCTGAATATTCAGTAAATATGCTTGATGATCTTTTTGAAGCTAAATGGGTCACAGCTTAAATTTTTAATTTTTCGAAAAGTTTTTAAATAAGTAGTTCTATAAAATACAATAATAAAAATGACTATTAAAAAGGAGGTGGATTAAATGCCATTAGGTTTTGAGGGTGTAACATTATCGATAATTATAGCAACTTTAGCAGCAATAGTATATTCTTTGAGAGTTCTAGTTGTTCTTGAAAGAAGAATTGCAAGAATTGATTTAAACATGGAAAGAATGACTGAAAAAGTTCTTAGAGAAGAAGGAAGAATTGAAAAAGCTTTGAATATAAAACCTTTTTCTTCTGTGAATAAAAAAGTTACAAAAGCTAAAAGTAAAGCTAAAAAATCTTCTAAAAAGAAAAAATAATCTTTTTAGAAATTATTTTGTTTTTTATTTAATTTTTTTAAATTTAATTTAGAATTCAGTATTTATTTTATTAATTCTTCAAATAATAAACCTTTATTTTTCAAATCATCTAAGCAGATATTGAAACTTTTTCCGCTTTGATTTAAATCCTCTAAATTTACAAAGTACCAATCTTTATTTAAGATTTTAATTGCAATCCAGGCTTCTGCTCCGAATATATTTGAGAATTCTTTTAATGCATATATTTCTTCTCCAGTAAAATATTTTTTCTTCTCAAAAGTAGTTTTAACTTCTAATGCTAATTTTCTTAAGTTATTACCTACAATTAAGTCCGGTGAAGGATATTTTGAAGAACCACTTCCAGCAATTCTATGAGCACACCAACCTTCTTTTTCCCAAAAAAAATCAATTAATTCTCTTTCTGCTTGAGTTCCTTTTCTTTTAGCCCATCTATTTTTTGACATTTTATATAAATTTTAATTCAATTTATTTTCAGATTCTTGAATTTGTTTTTTTATTATTTTCATTTCAGCTTCTAATTCTTTTAATTCAGAAAATATTTTTCTTTCCTCATTAATTTCATTTGTAATTTCAAGTAAAAGTTCAGGTCTATTAACCTTATATTTTTTTCTTAATTCAGCTAAACTAACTTTTTTCACATTCCCATAAATATCAATTTCAGCCAATCTAGATGTTTTTTTAATAACACCTAAAAAATGGTCTTGAAAGGCGTCATCATATCTTCTTCTTTTTATATTTTTCAAATATTTTTTTTGAATTTTAAATTGTTCTTCAAAATATTCTTGATAATTTCCCAAAATTTCAGCTAATTTTTGATCATTTAATTCATTTAAATTCAATTTTCGTTTAATTATTTTTTTAATTCTTTTTTTTATATCATTTATTGAATCTAACAATTCATCTTCTTTTCTGATTAGTTCTTTTTTTTTTTTTTCTAATTCTTCTTTTTTTCTTTTTATATTAACTTTTAAAATTTGAGGATTTAAAGTTATTTCTTGATTACCTACTGATTTTTGAATGGCTTTTTTTAAAACAGTTGTTTGATCATCAGAATTAACTGTTATACCTTTAGTTTCTGTTAATGATGGTTTCATTTTTTATTATATAAATTGTTTTCTTTAAAATATTTTCGTATTAGAAATATTTAAATAGGTTTTAATTCTTTGTAATTTAATGGCATCCAAAAAGTCAATTACTATACTTCCTTTAGCTGGTATGGAAAGATTGTTGAAAAAAGTTGGTTCTGAAAGGGTTTCAGATAATGCTAAAAAAGAATTAGGTATAGTATTAGAAGAAATTGGGGCCGAATTAAGTAAAAAAGCATTAGAATTAAGTAATCATGCAGGTAGAAAAACTATTAAAAAAGAAGATATTTCTTTAGCATTTAAACAATTTAAAATTTAATTGTCATAAAATCATATGCACAAACAGTATCACTAAAAATTTGTTTAGCATCTTTTAATATTTCATCAATATTTTTATAACGTTGACTAAAATGAGTCAAAACTAATTTTTGAACATTAGATTTTGAAGCGATTGTTGCAGCTTGAAAAGATGTCAAGTGATTATATTCTTCTGCTTTATTTTCTTGATCTGAATGATATGTTGATTCACAAATTAAAATATCTGCATCTTTTGCAATTTTTAAAGTATTTTTACAAAATATTGTATCGCTTATATATGATATTTTTTTTCCTTCAACAATATATGTAATGTCTTTATAATTGATTTCCTCCCCATTAAAAGTAATGTTCTCACCTTTTTGTAATTGACCCATTAATGGACCTTCTGTTAATCCTATCTTTTTTGCTTTTGCTGTATTAATTCTTAATCTATCTTTTTCAATAAATCTAAATCCTACAGTAGGAGTTCCATGTTCTAATTCATAACTTTCTAAAAAGAAATCATCATTTTCAAAGATTATACCATTTGAAACTTCTATTATTTTTATATTCATTTCAATTTTATTTGTAAAAGCCTTTAACATATATTCATAATGATTTTTTGTTCCTTTTGGCCCATAAAGTTCTATAGTTCCTTCATAATTAGATGATGATAAGGTGCTTAATATTCCTGGTAAACCTAAAACGTGGTCGCCATGCCAATGACTAATTAATATTTTATTAACTTTAGTTGGTTTTATTTTAGCAATTTTAAATTGTCTCTGAATACCTTCGCCACAATCAAATAAAATTCCATGTGTTTTATAATCTAGTAAAAACCCGGGATGATTTCTTTCTTTTGTTGGCACCATACAAGAAGTACCTAAAAATGTAATTTTCATACTTAAATAGAATTATAAAGAGTATATAAAAGTTGTTATAGAATCTATAGAAAACCTTATAAATACATTTTTATCTCACAGTTATAATGGCAAAAAGAAGAATAAAAACATTATTTGCAAGAGAAAGAATAATTACTGCTGCAACTGAAGAAGCAAGAGAATTATTTAATCAAAGTAGGTATGGAAGTTTAATTGAAGAAGGAAAAGTTCAACTTTCGTTATTAGAAGCATTATATTTAATGGAAAAAAATAAAATTAGAGTATTTGATGGAAAGAAAAAAGAATTAACTACTGAAATTTTCATTACCAAAGCTAAAAGATTTGAGAAAAATTTTTGGATAAGATATACAGTTTTCAAAGATTTAAGAGATAGAGGTTATATTGTTAAAACTGCTTTAAAATTTGGAGCGGATTTTAGAGTTTATGATAGAGGTATTAAACCAGGAGAAGATCACGCAAAATGGATTATTTATCCAGTTCATGAAGGCGAAGGTTTAACTTGGTATGAATTTTCTGCGAAAAATAGAGTTGCTCATTCAACTAAAAAAAGGTTAATGATTGCAGCTGTAGATGACGAAGGCGATGTAACTTATTGGGAAGTTAAGTGGGTCAGACCTTAATTTTTCGGGCAATTTGAGTAACACGAAAATAGTCCTATGTCGTCAACTAACATTTTAGTTGTTGTGGAAGTTAAATGGGTCAGACCTTAATTTTTCGGGCAATTTGAGTAACACGAAAATAGTCCTATGTCGTCAACTAACATTTTAGTTGTTGTGGAAGTTAAATGTGTTTGTTCTTAATTTTTTTAGGGTTTTGAGTGTAACGAAACCCTTTTCGGAAGCTACTCACGAAACTGTAATTTTGGAAATCAATGTGTTTGTTCTTATTTTTTCGGGCTTTGAGTGTAACGAAACTTTTTTTCAAAGCTACCCACAAAACTATAGTTTTGGATATAAAATTAATAATATTATCAAAATCCAATTTATTAGACCATAAAAATTTTTTTTATTCTGCACAAGAGAAATCTATTTAAACCCTTTTTGTGTCAAGAAAAATATGAGAGAAAAGATTATAGAATTTATTAAAAAAATGGGTCCTATTGTTCCTATGGATCTTGCCACTGAATTAAGAATTAATTCAATAATTGCCTCTGCTCATCTTTCTGATTTATTATCAAAGAAATTAATTAAAATTAGTAATTTAAAAGTAGGTAGTTCTCCCTTATATTATTTACCTGAACAACAAAAAGCTCTTGAAAATTTTTCAAATTATTTACATGAAAAAGAAAGAATTGCTTTTAATGAATTAAAAGAAAAACAGGTTTTAAGAGATAGTAAACTTTCTCCTTTATTAAGAGTAGCATTAAGAAATATTAAAGATTTTGCTGTACCTTTAGAAGTAACTTTTCAAAATCAAAAAGAAATATTTTGGAAATTTCATTCTTTAAACAACGATCAAGCAAGTGAATTTATTAAAAAGGCATTAAATCCTGTTGAAAATAAAAAACCTGAACAAGAAGTAAAAAGACAACAAGAAGTTAAACCAGAAGCTCAAAAACAACCCGTGTTAGAAGAAAAAGAAGAACTTAAAGAAAAACGCATTGAAAAAAAAGAGCCAATTAAAGAATCAAAACCAATTGAAAATCAAAATTTTGAACAAATCACAAAACCTAAAGAAAAACCTTTAGAACCCGTAAAAGAATACCAAGAAGAACCTAAAAAAGAATTTGAAGAAGAAAAAGAAGATTTTAAATTAAAAAATAAAAAAGAAGAACAAAAGAAAATTTCAAAAAAAGTAGATACTTCTGACGATTTTTTAAAACAAGTTAATGATTTTTTCATTGAATTAAATGTTAACATTCTTAATTATGAAATAATTAAAAAAGATTCAGAAATTGATTTAGAAATCGATGTACCTAGTAATCTTGGCAATTTAACTTACTATTGTAAAGCTAAAAATAAGAAAAGATTAAATGAAACAGATTTAGATTCAACTTATGTTGGTGGTGAGATGAAAAAGCTTCCAAAAATTTTACTGACTCCCGGGGAATTAACAAAATCTGCTAAAGAAAAATTAAATAAAAGTTTTCAAAATATTAAATTTTTACAAATAAATTAGTTTTTAAGTTTAGTTGACTTTTTTCTAACTTCTTTTACAATAATTAAAAGAATTCCTATTAAGAGGGCAATTAATAACCAAGCAAATAATTTTATTTTAGCTTCTTTTTGTAAACTAAATTTAGTTAATTCTTTACCATTTTCAATAATCAATTCTTTTTCATTATCAAAAGAAGGTATAGTTAATGAAAAATTAAATTTGTTAGCCGTTTGTATTCCACCAAGGTTATAATTTCCATCCCAGCCATCTAAATACTCATTTACTGGTGGAATAAATCTAAATGAGTAAAGTATTGTATTTTCTGTAGACATTATTTTTAACAAATATCCTTCTTCCGGTTGTATTAATCTGTCGGGGTAGTAACCTATTGTATTGAATTTTTCTAAAACTTTAATGTCTTCATTATTATATTTGATATTTAAAACATTAATGTTAGATGGTTGAGCATAAACCATTGGAAACATTATTAATATTATCAAAAATAGAGTTTTTTTCATTTGTATAAGTTGAATTTTTCAATTAGAATCTGTTCATTAACAGGTCCAAAGATATCTCCTCCTTCTTTAAAATAAAAGTTCATAATTGAATTTTTTGTTGGTCGATAATAATTGCTTAAAGTACAACCCTTATAACAAGAAGTTCCATTTACATTATCCCAACTCTCACACGGTAATTTATCACAATTTGGCAAGTCTTCAACTTTTAAATCAAATTTACTATAATATGTATCATCAACGTATTCGTCTGCTAAATCGCCAAAACCGTGGCCAAATTCGTGAGCTAAGACTAAAATATTATCTGCAGTATTTACTTTTATTAAATTTTGAATAGCAGAACTTCTAATTGGTGAAGCAATGTTAAGTATTTTATTTCTATTTGTCAAAATAATTATATAATCATTTGGACACACTGAAGCTTGTTTTTTTACTTCAAAATTATTACATTTTATATAATTTGTAATTTGACAATTTTCAACTGGTTCATTAATTTGATAAAAATTAAATTTGTTAAAATTAGAATTTATTGGATAAACATCTTTAAAGATATTAGTTATGTAAATAAATGCATCATTGGTCAATTCTTTTGAATTATCATATCCTAATCCTAAAAAAACCACATCTATTTTTTCTGTTACATCCCCATTATATGAAAGAGCAATACATTTATCCTCTTCAATTTCTTTTTCATTAGTTGCAATTATTTTAGTTTTATTGCCCAAACTTTCAAATTTTAATGAAATTTTATTATTAATTGGTTTAATACACAAGGGATTATCTGAAACTTCAAAAAATTCAAGTTTTGTTGAAGGATATTCATTAGGTTCAAAAAAAATGTTTTTATCAGTTTCTAAATTTCTTTTAAGATCCAATTCGGGATTGGAAAATTGATTCATTTCATTATCTTTATCTATAAAACATATTTTTTCCATATTTTTTGGAATATTAAAAGAGAAAGATTCAGAAGATCCTTGTTTTTTTGAAAAAGCATATTCATTAATTCTTTGATTAATTCCTCTAATAAAATTGTCATATTCTATTGTAGAAATAGCAATTGAAACTTCACTTGTTTTAGTATAAAAATAGAAAGATGTGGCTCCAATAACTATTACCACGAAAATCATGATAAAAGGAAGTACATTTATTTGACCTTTCATAATGTTTTTATTTTTAAATAGGTATATAAATAATGCGGTTCTATTGTTTTAGGTTATTTTTGAATTATTTAATTAATTTGTAATTTTTTTTAATAAATCCAATTTGTTCTTCAATTTCTTTTTCATAATCATAAGAAATATACTTTTTACAAAGTTCAAACCAATTTAGAGTAATTATATTAACTACTGTTCTTGATTTAATTAAAGTATTTCTGTCCTCTTTAATATAATTAAATACTTGTTTTGGTATTCTTTTATTTTTTAAAAATAAATGTGCATAATCCAATATTTTTGGTCCACAAAATGTCTTTCCAAAATCAATGACATAAATCTCACCATTGTTTTTCAATATTTGATCCATCCCCCAATCTCCATGAACTGTCGAATATTCTGATGAAAATACTTTTTCAAAATATTTGCTTGCTTTTAATTCAGTCATTTTTTTAAAGAGTGGCGGCAGATATTTTTGAACTTTAACAAAATCTTTGTAAAATGACTCAAAATCATATTTTTCAAATTGCTTTAAACTTTTTGTTTCTTCATGAAATAAAGATATTGTTTTCAAAGCGATTTCAATATTAATTTCTTTTTCATTATTAGGTATAAATTCCATTATAAAAGCATTTTTCTCAATTGAATGTATTTTTGGAACTTTTATTTTTTTACAAACATTGTAAATTATTTTTTGATTTTCAATTTCACTGATAAAATCTTTGTGAATAGTTTTAAGAATAAATTTCTTCCCTTCAATTTCTATTAGTTCAACTTTTGACAAAGGCCATTGATGTATTACTTTAATTATTTTATGACTCATTCTATAAATACAATTTTCGGGGTATTTAATGATTGTTATTAAAGAAATGAATAAATCTGTTTGTGAATATTTAAATACTGCAACTTAAATATTAAAATTATGGGAGTAGCATTTAAAGATTTAATTAAAAAAGAAGAATTAGAATTAAAGGAATTAAAAGATAAAGTTTTAGTTATAGATACATTTAATATGCTTTATCAATTTATAACCACAATTCGAGGACCTGATGGAAGTGTTTTTACAGACTCAAAAGGAAGAGTAACTTCTCATATTATTGGATTGTTTAGCAGAATTGTGAGGTTTTTAGAAATTGGTATTAAACCTGCATTTGTTTTTGATGGGATTGCACCAGATTTAAAAAAAGTCGAAAGAAAAAGAAGAAAAGAACTAAAACTTAAAGCAAAAGCAAAATATGAAATTGCTGTTAAAGAAAAAGATATGGAAAGTATGAAAAAATTTGCTTCAAGAACTTCTAGATTAACGCAAGATATGATTGATGATGCAAAAGATTTACTTGAAGCATTCGGTATTCCCATTATTCAAGCACCTTCTGAAGGAGAATCTCAAGCTGCATATATGGTTAGTAAAGGAGATGCTTATGCTTCTGTAAGTCAAGATTATGATAGTTTGTTATTTGGTTGTACAATTTTAATACACAATCTTTCAATTGCAGGAAAAAGAAAAAAAATTCACGGTATAGGTTATAAAACTGTCAAACCCGAAAAGATCTTTTTTTCAGATGTAATGAACGAGTTAGGTATAGATCAAGATGGTCTAATTGTTTTAGGAATGTTGGTTGGAACCGATTATAATATTGGTGGAATAAAAGGAATTGGTCCTAAAAACGCACTAAAAAACGTAAAACAATACCAAGGTAATTATGATGAAATGTTTAAAAATTTAAAATGGGATGATTTTTTTGATGTTACTTGGCAAGAAGTTTTTAATGTTTTTAAAAAAATGCCTGTTAGTGACGATTATGAATTAAAATGGGATCCAATTGATAAAGAAAAATTAAGAAAAGTTTTAATAGAAAAACATGAATTCTCAGAAGAAAGAGTTAATTCATCATTAGAAAGATTAAAAAAACATGATGATAAGAAAAAACAAAAAAGTCTTGGAGATTTTATGTAAATGACGTTTATTGAATTTATTTCGGGTTTTGATTGGTATGTTTACATTTTACTAGGTACTCTTTTTGGTTCTATTTCATTTATTGTTCGAAAAAAAGTATTACAACATGAACACGCTCTAGAATATACTAGTTTTAGATGTATTATTACTTTTATTTTATTTTTTATTTTAAGTTTTTTTATTTCTCTTAAAATAAGTATGTTTCATTTAATAATTATTTTTTTAACTGCGTTTATATCTTCAACAGGATTAATATTTAGAAATAAGGCCGTAAGGCACGGGGATATTTCTTCTGTAGCACCTCTTGGAGGAGTGACAAATATATTTGTTTTGGTATGGGGAATACTTTTTTTATCTGAATTTCCTGATTTAAATCACTTTTTTGGAATAATATTATGTTTTTTAGGTATATTTTTAATTGAATTCAATAAAAAATTCAAATTTAAAAAACTATTTGGTAAAAAATTCATCAAACAATATTTATTTGCTATGTTACTTTTTTCAATAGATGCAGTAATTTTAAGGTATCTTTTACTTCAAGGTTTAAGTCCGTTTACAGCTTTGTTTTATCTTTGGTTATTTATTACAATATTTATTATTTTAAAAGAACTCCAAGATCATGGTTTAAAGGATTTAAAACATTTCAAAAAAGACTTTTTTTTAATATTCTGGACTACTTTTTTTATGTTTATTAGAAATATTCTTTTTTTGTTCGGATTATCTTTTCCAGCTGCCCAAATAGTTTTAGCAAAAACAGTTGATAATTCAAGTAGTATTTTCATAACTTTTATAGGTGGAAGATTTTTTCACGAAAAACAATTAATTAGAAAATCGGTTGCGGCCTTAATAATTTTGATTGGTTCGTTAATGATTATTTTATAAAATGAAAATTAAAGAAATGTTAAAAAAAGAATTAACTAAGAAAGAATTAGAATTATTACCTACTTCTTTTGATTTGGTTGGTGATGTTTTAATTTTTAATCAATTTCCTGATGAATTAATAAAAAAAGAAAAAATAATAGGAAACAAATTGCTTGAAAATTTTAAAAATGTTAAAGTAATAGCTAAAAAAACAGGAAAATATTCTGGAACTTATAGAACTCCCAAATTAAAATTAATGGCTGGGCAAAGAAGAAAAGAAACAATACATAAAGAAAATGGCATTAGTTTAAAATTACATCCTGAAAATGTTTATTTTTCTGCTAGAACTTCTACAGAAAGAAAAAGAATTTATCAATTAGTTAGGAAGGGTGAAGAAGTTTTAGTTATGTTTTCTGGAATTGCACCTTTGCCCGTTGTTATAGCAAAAAATACCGACGTTAAGGAAGTATATGGCGTAGAAATCAATCCTTTTGGGCATAAATATGCTTTAGAAAACATTCAATTAAACAAATTGAAAAATGTTAAATTATTTCTTGGTGATGTTAGAAAAGTGTTACCTGAAATTGATAAGAAGTTTGATAGAATATTGATGCCTTTGCCAAAAACAGCTGAAGAATTTTTAGATGTAGCATTAACAAAGATTAAGAAAAATGGTATGATTCATCTGTATTCATTCATTTCAATGGAAGAAGTGCCTTCGATGAAAAAGAAAATCCATCAAATTTGTAAAGAAAATAATCAGAAATGTATTATTAAAGATGTTGTTAAATGTGGTCAGTTTTCTCCTCAAGAATATAGGATGTGTTTTGACATCAAATGTATGTAATTAAAATAAACAAATAATTATAAAAAAATAAAAAATTATTTTTTCTTTCCTGCTTTGTATGCAAAAAATAAAGCTACAATTCCCAATGTTACCATTGCCCACGCAAGTGGAATCAAAAGTCCTAGTTGTTCATTTGCAAGAATTAAAAATAATATCACTATAACTAAAAAAATTCCTCCTACTGAAGCCGGTATTGCAACAAAAGGGTTATTTTCGTTTTTCTTCATAATATCACCTCTTTTTTGTTAATTACTATAAACCTTTATAAACTTTTTTTGTTTTACTCTATTGTACGCAGTGATTTGGTGAACACCAATTGACGAAAGGATGATATAAAAGAGTAACTGATGAGCGTGCACTTACATTTTCGTATGCTTTCTGATTTAAATGAAGAAACATACTTCGGGAGCTACAAACGAAACTGTAGAAAGATTAACTGATGAGCGTGCACTTAACTTTATTTTAATTATTAAAATAATTTTTCTGAAAGAAAAGGATTTATTTAAATTTATCATTGTGCGGTGGTTCTGATGTTTATTGGTTTGTAAAAGAAAAATAACTCTTTAACCATACATTTTACTATCAAAACTTTCTTTATCTTTAACATTAACTTTAGAAATTGCCTTTAGTAAATCTTCTTCTTTAATTATGTGTCTTTTATTTCTTAATGCAAAATAACCTGCTTCTGTACACACAGATTTTATTTCTGCACCTGAAAGTCCTTCCATGTTTTTACAAATTTCATCTAAATTGATTTTTTCAAAATTCATTTTACTTGAATGTACTTTGAAAATTTCTTTTATTTCTTCAACAGATGGAAGAGGTACTTCAATTAATCTATCCAACCTTCCCGGTCTTAATATTGCAGTATCTAAAATATCTTTTCTATTAGTACATCCAATTATTTTAACATTGTCTAAATTCTTGAATCCATCAATTTCTGCAAGAAATTGCATGAAAGTTCTTTGAACTTCTCTTTCTCCACTAGTTCCAATTTCCACTCTTTGTGAAGCAATAGCATCAATTTCATCAATGAAAACAACCGAAGGGGCTTTGTTTCTTGCCATTTCAAAAAGATCTTTAACTAATTTAGCTCCTTCTCCAATAAACTTTTGTACTAATTCTGAACCAACTATTTCAATAAAAGTAGAGTTTGTTGATGAAGCAACAGCTTTTGCAAGTAAAGTTTTACCAGTTCCTGGTTCTCCATGTAACAAAATTCCTTTTGGAGGTTGAATTCCTATTTTTTCGAATAATTCAGGTTGGTTTAATGGAAGTTCAATTACTTCTTTAATTTCTTGAATTTGACTTTTTAATCCACCAATATGCTCCCAAGAAACATCTGGTTTTTCAACAATAACGAATTTTTCAACATCAAAATTACTTAATGAAGTATGTTTTTTTACAATGTTAAGATTTCTTTGTTCTACAAAAACATAATCTCCCGGAATTAAAGTTCCTACACTTTCAGGATTAGTAACTAAAAAAGAATTTCCATTAGGTACTTTTATTATTACTTCTTTATCAATAACGTCTTTAACTTCACAAACCATTAAAGGATTCGTTTTAAAGGAGTCTAATTCATTTTTTAATTGAGAAACAGTCTGTTTTAAAATATTATTTTCTGATTCTAATTGATTCATGCTTGAAACATAAGAATACATTTCTTTTTCGTAGCTCTCGTTCCCCATCTTTTTAATAAATTTCTTTTACTTTAAATAGGTTGTGGATATACTGATTAGGGGTAACTTAGCAAACTTTTTAAACAATTAGAGTTTTTATAAAACAATGGACTCAAGAATAAAAAAACTGGCAAAAATCTTAACAGATTACTCAATAAAGATTAACAAAGGAGATAAAATTAGAATACTTTTTGATTCAGAAGCAAAAGAATTAGCATTGGAATGTTATAAAAATATTATTTTAAAAGGTGCATTTCCAATAGTTCATTGTAATATGCCTGGTTTTGGTTATGCTTATTACAATTTAGCTTCAGAAGAACAATTAAAAGAATTTCCAAAATTAGCCGAACATGAAATCAAAGCTTGTCAAGGTATAATTAATATTGGTGGATCTTATAATACTAAAGAGTTAAGTAATATAGAACCTAAAAAAATAGCCACAAGAAGAAAAATAACTTCACCGTTGTCTGATTTTATAGTTGATCAAAACAATTGGGTAATTGTAGAATCTCCAACGCACGCTTTAGCTCAAGATGCTGAAATGTCACTTGAAGAGTTTGAAGAATTTGTATTTTCATCAACAAACGTCGAATGGCAAGAAGAATCTAAAAAACAAGATAAACTAAAAGAAGTTTTAGACAAAGGAAAAGAAGTAAGAATTGTTGGAAAAAATACAGATATAAGTTTTAGTATTGAAGGAAGACAAGGCATTAAATGTGATGGTCATAGAAATATGCCTGATGGAGAAGTTTTTGTTGCTCCTGTTGAAGACACAACTCAAGGTTTTGTTGAATATTCTTTTCCTGCGATATATGGTGGAAGAGAAGTTTCTGGAATCAAATTAAAATTTGAAAAAGGTAAAGTTGTTGAAGCAACAGCTAATAAAAATGAAGAATTCTTAAAAGAAATGATTGCAACTGACCCGGGAAGTTGTAAACTTGGCGAATTTGGTATTGGAGTTAACTTTGGAATTAAAAAATTCGTCAAACAAATATTATTTGATGAAAAAATAGGTGGAACTGTACATCTTGCTTTGGGAAGAGCATACAAAGAAGGTAATGGTAAAAATGAGTCTGCCGTTCATTGGGATATGATTAAAGATTTAAGAGAATTTGGTAAAATAATTATTGATGGAAAAATAATTATGGAAAATGGCAAATTTAAAATTTAATTTATTTTAATTAATTTTTTTGTTACATTTTTAGTCAGAATTTCTTTTTCCCCTTTGTCATTAATTAAAACATCATCTTCAATTCTAATCCCCCATTTATTTTTTACATAAAATCCTGGTTCAATAGTTACAACATTATTTTTTTTAAGTTTAAGTGGTAATGGTTCATGAACAATTTTTCCTAAACCGTGACTTAAAGAATGAATAAATAATTTATTTTTTTCTCCTAATCTTTTTCTAAATGCTTTTTCAATATATCTTACTTTTGAGTTTAATTTGCATTGTTTTAACATTTTATTTTGTTCTTTTAACAAATAGTGGTATGTTTTTTGTTCTTTTTCTGTTGGATTTCCAATATAAATTGTACGAGTAATGTCTGAGCAATAACCTTTGTGTTTAATGCCATAATCAATAACACAAAATCCTTTTTTCAATTCACTATTTCCTTCATAATGTGGTAAAGAAGCCCCATTTCCTGAAGCTACTATTGTAGGAAAAGCCAATTCAAAATCTTTTTCTAAAAAGTCTTTCACTTCTTTTTCTGTTTTAAATTGAGAAAATTTTTCTAAACATTCATTCATTCTTTTACAAGTTAATTGACAGGCTTTTCTTATTTCATCCATTATTTACATCGTAAAGCTTATATAGCTTAAATTAATTGTGGTAATAATGAAAAAGATTACTTTGAGCAATGGTTTAGATATTTTTATTAAAAATAGTGCTTCACCAACAGTTACTGTTCAAGTAACAATTAAAACAGGAAGTGCCTATGAATCCAATGAAGAAAGGGGTTATTCACATTTTGTAGAACATATGTTATTTGAAGGTACAAAAAATAGAACTAATTTTCAAATCGCTAATGAAATTGAAAAAATAGGTGGTGAATTAAATGGTGCAACAACTACAGATAGAACATTTTATTACATAAAAGTCCCAAAGAAGTATGCTCAAATTGCTGTCGATATACTTTCAGATATTTTAATTAATCCATTATTTGGAGAAAAAGAATTCAATAAAGAAAAACAAATAATTTTAAGTGAAATAGATATGTATCATGATGATCCCAAATTGTATCAATGGACATTATTAGAAAAAAACTTATTTTCTTCTTCACTTAAATATTCTACAGCAGGTAGTAAAACTTCGATAAAAAATTGTCAAAGAAATGATTTAATTAATTATTTCAATAATCATTATTTTGCAGAAAATATTTTTGTTTCAGTTGCTGGCGAAGTTAAGGATCTTAATTTTAACGAGTTTAATAAAATAAAATCAGGAAAAAGCTCTTTAAAAATTAAAGAACCAGAATTAACCGAAAATATCGATATCATTAAAAAAAGAAATATTCAACAATCTTATCTTATTACAGGATATAAAACTGTTTCTAGAAATGATAATGATTCTATAGTTTTTGATATTATTCACGCAATTCTTGGAAGGGGCGCTAGTGGAAAAATTTTCGATGAAATAAGAAATAAGCGAGGATTGGGTTATGGTGTTTATGTTTTTAATGAATTAGGTAAATATTCTGGCGCTTTTGGTGTGGCAGTTACAACAAAAAAGGAAAATGTAGATCAAGTTAAAAAAATAATTCGTAATGAAATTTCCAATTTAAAAGATATAACGAAAAAAGATTTGGATGAAGCAAAAGAATATCTTTTGGGAAGAATAGAAATGGATTCAGAAGATACTAAAAATCTCACAGAAGATATATCTTTATGGGTTAGTTATTCTAGTGTTAGTAATATGAAACAATACATTCAAAACTTAAAGAAAGTTACAAAAAAAGACATAGAATTGGTTGTTAAAAAGTACTTTAAAAAACACGTCACAGCCTTAATATCTGAAAGACGATAATATATATTAAAAAATCGATAGATTTAAATATGCTGGCGTTTTTATTAAATTTGTACTGAGGGACTTATAAAATGGAAGAAGAAAAAAACTTTTCAAAGGACATTATCGGAAAAACCGTGGTTAGTAAAAATGGTAAAACTTATGGTAATGTTTCAGATGTAGAGTTTGAAACAAGATCAGGAGAATTAATTCATATCATACTTAAAAATCCAACTGTTAATGCTGAAAAATTAGAATTAGAAAAAGATCAAGCTGGTCAAATGAAAATACCTTTTTCAGCAGTAATTGCTGTGGGCGACTTTTTAGTAGTTGCCGAAGAAGACATCATTTAATAACACAATCTTTTTATAACATTATTTTTTCTAAATTATTATTAAACATTAAAATACTCACATTTTGATGTTATTTTTACGAAGTTAAAAAAATGGAACATTCTATCTGGATTGAAAAATATAGGCCCGGAAGTTTTGAAGAGATTAAAGGACAAAAGCAAATTGTTCAAAGAATTAAAGCGTTAGTTGAAAAACAAAATCTTCCACATTTATTATTTACAGGTCCTGCAGGAGTAGGAAAAACTACTCTATCTATTGTTATTGCCAAAGAATTATTTAAAGATACGTGGAGAGAAAATTTTCTTGAATTGAATGCATCTGATGAAAGAGGTATTGATGTAGTTAGAAGTAAGGTAAAGGACTTTGCAAGAACCAAATCAATAGGTGATGTACCATTTAAAGTGATTTATTTAGATGAATCTGATGCTTTAACAAAAGAAGCACAACAAGCTTTGAGAAGAACTATGGAAAACTATACTCAAAATTGTAGATTTATTTTAGCAGCTAATTATTCTTCAAAAATTATAGATCCAATACAATCAAGATGTGCAGCATTTAGATTTAGACCATTAGATAAAGAAGAAATAATTTCTTTGATTGATTTTATTGCAATTAAAGAATCTTTAACAGTTGATGATAAAGCAAAAGAGGCATTATTTAATGTAAGTCGTGGTGATTGTAGGAAGTTAGAAAATACAATGCAAAGTTGCTCATCAATTTCACCAAATATAACTGAAGAACTTATTTACAGTTTAGCAAGTTTTGCTAATCCTGAAGAGATAAAATTAGTTCTTAATTCTGCCTTAAATAGTGATTTTGAGACTGCTAGAAACGATTTATTGAAAACAATGTTAAAGTATGGGTTATCTGGAACAGACGTCATAAAACAAATTCAAAGTGAAATTTGGAATCTTGAAATAGAAGATAAGAAAAAAGTTGAACTTATTGATAAGTGTGGTGAAATTGAATTTAGATTGGTAGAAGGTTCAGATGAGTTTATTCAACTTGAAAGTCTTTTAGCCCACATTATGATTTCTAAATAAGTTGTGCTATACGAATCTTTGAGTATAGTACTTCGGAAGCTACTCACGAAACTGTAGGATGATTTTATTCAACTTGAATCTTTACTTGCCCATATTATGATTTCTAAATAATTGATTGATAAATAATAATATTTAAGTATCAGTACTTTTAATATTCATTTATGAATATATTAAATTTTTTAAAAAGAAATAAACGAGTTGCTTTATCTTTAGTTTTAGGTGAAATATTAAGTCTTTCAGCAGCAACTGATCACTATATCAATAATTTAACCATAAAAGGTCCTGTTACTATTAAAAAAATACCTATTATAGAAATGAAAACTAAATCTGCTCCAAAAGAAAAAAAGGTTCAAAAAAGACAAGAAAAACTAATCAAAGAAATTCCAGATGAACCCGTGAATAATGAAGATGAATTTGCTTTAATTAAAATAAAAGGTATGATTGAAGATATGCTTAAAAATTTGTCAAAATTAAAAAAAAAGTTTGAACACTTAAATGATGATGGTTCTTCTAATTCAAAAGATTATAGGCTGGCTGCTAAGAAATTTTATAATTTTTCTAAAAGATATCAAATTATAATAGATGTGGTCGAATCTCTTAATCTTGATGATTACAAAAAAAAGATAATTGTTAGTTATTGTCAAAGAGAAATGAAAAAAGTTCATCAAATTGGTGATTCTTATCAAATTCAATATATTATAATTACTAGAATTATTAAAAATAATCGTTTAAGTTTTAAAAGATAATAAAATTAAATAAAAAAAATAATTTATTCTGCACTTTTAATTGTTATTGAAGTTGAAATGTCGTCTTTAATGCCATAACCTAATGAAATTGTTATAGTTCTTTCAAAGTCTGTTTCTGAATTTGGTTCAAAAGAACACCTAACATTCTTTTTATTTTCAATTAAAGTAACAGTTCCATCTTCTCTTAATCCTGCACAACTAATATCATCTAATCCTGTAACTTCTACTGTTACAACATCTTCTTGACTTCTTACATCTTCACATTCGGTAGATTCTTTGTAAATCCCACCAACTGCACCTAAATTTTCAATAGTAAATTCAAAATCAATTTTATTTGCTCCAGCAGATTTTTCAGTAATTGAACTAATTTGTATTGGTCCTCCTGAGCTGTATGCAGTTTTCATTTCACTTACTTTACATACTTGACTATTATCTTTTAAAACGTTTTTAACGATGCATAAGTCTGCTACAACAGTTGTTTTATAATCATAACAAATATTTGCTACAATTGGTCTTTTTACAGAAGCTCCAACAACATTTCCTTCATAATTTAAGTTTTGAATATTAATTTCAGTTAAAGTTCCTTCTACTCTATTTCCAGAAGTATCTTTTTTTGATCCTGTTAAATCTTCTCTTGGATTATTTACAAAGTCAGACTGACTTTTACTAAATTCTTGTGGGTCGATTCCTAAAATAGTAATTTTTGCATCTGAAGCTGCTACATCCGCTTCTCCCATGTTTTCAATTTGTAAAGCAATTTCAAAAGGGTATTCTCCTTGATCAAAAACTTCAGATGGCGGAGCGCCTTCAATAAAACTCATTCTTAATCCTGTTGTTCCACCCAAAAAAGGATTTGTGGTATCAACTTCATTGTTTCCTCCACATCCTACTAAAAATAAACATATTGCTATAACAAAGATAATTTTTTTCATTTTTATACCCCTAATCAATTCTTTTTATTGTAATTTTTTTAGTTACTGAGTCTTTGTAATTATAACCTAATTGAACTCCTAATGATGTTTTATAAGAAGGTTCATCTTCATCTAAACCATCATAAACACAAGTAAGTGTTCCAGTTCCACCAATTAATCTTATATATTCGCTCGGAGTACAATCCATTTCTTCATCTCCTAAATAAACATCTAAGACTTCTACAACATCTTTATCGGACCTAGCAGGGTTTAAACAATCGTCCAAATCACCCTTAAAAACACTTCCTCTTCCAGGATTAGTAATTTTAATTGTGAACCTTACTTTACCTTTTAAATCTTCTTGAGTAACGGAAGAAACGGCAATGGGTGCTGCTTGTCCTCCTGTCCCTCCAATTGATCCCGTATTACATGTATCTTCATCATTTTCTGTAGGATTTGGATCAATACAAACATCCAATGGGGCTAAAGTTTCATATTCATAACAGGCAGTGACTCTTATATCTTGAGGTAATGAGTCTGCATCTTCAAATAATCTGACACTAAAATCTGTTTCATAAAAATCTAATCCGCCTTCTTGATTTGTTTGAGATTTACTTCCTTCAATGTCAATTCCATCATTATCTGGTAAATCCATTAAATTTTTTTCAAATCCAGAAAAATATAATTCAACAGGTAAATCGTCATCATCACCAGGAAAAGCACCTTTATTTCTTATTTCTAATACTAATGAATAATCTTCTCCTGCAAAAACATCTGCGGGTGGAGAATTCGTACTAAATTCTAAAGTTACACCTTGAGTGCCACTTTTCCAATTTGGATTATCAACAGATCCTCCTCCGCCATTACAAGCAGTTAAAGTAATTAGAACTAAAATTAAAACTCCGATTTTATGTATTTTATTCATTTTAAATAACCTCACCTCTTTTCTTCTTGTTTTTGGTATTTAAACTTTTCTGTTTTGGACAACTAATTGCTGATTTAATAATTTTCAATTATTTTTTTGAAAAGTTTTTTAATTAGTAATTAATTTAAACTAGCAGGAGTTTTTAAAATAAAAAAATCTATTTCAACTGAATCTCTATAACCATATTCTAATGTCATAGTAAGACTTCCAATATATGCTTCTTGTTCATATGGAATTAAAGATCCTTCACATCTCATGAATGTTTTTTGAGTATCATAGAATTCATTTCCTTCTTGAACTTGTTCAATTGTTAATTGGGTCTTTGTACAAGTTAATTGGTCATGTCCTAAATATATTGTGCTAGCATCTATTTGTCCAATTTCATCTTTTGTTAGTCCTTGGGATGAACATGCTTTTTCATATGAACTTTTTTTAACAACTTTTCCATCCCCAATATTTTTAATTTCGAATTGAAAAACAGGAACAATTCCTTCTTCTCTTGGTACCATTGTTGGGGTTATTTTTGAAACAACAACTGGAGCTCCTTGCCCCCCCCAAAAAGAAATACTTTTTGATGGGCAAATACTTGGTTTGTCTTCTTTTTGTCCTAGTACATCTGGATCAATACAAACTGCTGTTGAAAGAACAGTTTTATATGGGTAACAAAAATTTATTTTCAAATTAGTTTTTTGTTTTTCTGAAGCTAGAATTTTTTTAGTTTCTGTTTCAATAATTTTAAGTATTTTTTCACCTTTTGGATCTAATTGACTTTTACCTTCTAAATCTAAGTTAAATGCGTTATCAAAATCTTCAAACAATCTTCTTTCGGTAGTTACAACAATTTTTCCTTTTTCAATATTTTCCGCACCCTTATTTTGAATTTGTAACCCGATGGTTAATAATGTATTCTCATAAACTTCATCTGGTGGGGCATCTTTTAAAAATTCAATAATCATGCCTTTTTCGCCTTGGTGTGGATTGAAATCTGTTGATGTCCCTCCTCCTGTGCAAGCTGTTAATATTAATAATAATGTTGTTAATGTAATTATGATTTTTTTCATTATGATGCCTCTATTGTTTTTGCTCTACAGGCTTCTGAAACTGGTGCCCATTTACATCTTGAAGTGTTTTCTTTATTATTGCAACTGTTTTCATCTTTATTTGCTTTACAAAATGTATCTATTTCCGATTGTGTATCTCCTCTACAATTTGTTCCTTTTTTAATTTTATTTCCCGAAGGTCTACATTCACATTGTGTTACTGAACAAATTTTTAATTCATCAGTTAACCATTCAATAATTTCTTGTTTTCTAATTTCAATACTTTCACTTTCTATAACTTCATATTTATATATGACAATTACTTGAAAAAAATCAGTTGTAATATCGCTGTTTAAATCTAAAATTTTAGACTCTTCTAAATCTAAATCGCAAGTTAAAGTAATTCTTTTTCCTGTTGCAAGGTTGGTATTTCTTGCGTCTCTTAAAAAATTGTTTTGATTATCTTCGTAAATCAATTCTTTTTTATTTCCGTCATTTACTGAGAAAGGAGCATTACATGCTCTTACTTTAATTCCTTCGGGTATAATTAATGAGATTTTTTCAAAATGATCAATAATTCCTTCACCTGTATTTTCTAATCTAAATCCTATTTTGACTGCTCTACCCGCATTAACTAGTAGGGGAGTTTGATCAATAAATGATTCTAAAAATTGAATTGAAACTGGGCCCGGCGTATATTGTGGAGTTTGTTCTTCGAATTCATAATCTGTTGTTTTTAATTCAATAAATTTGCTTTCACTAACAAATTCTTTTTTTGCATATGCAGCGGTTATGAATTTAAAATCTGCTTTCATATAAATTGTTCTTTGTGCTATATTATTTTTCATTTCAGAATTAGTCAATCTAATTGAATTTTCTCCTTCACTTGCAAATTCACAAGTTAAAGGTGTAAAACTATCTTCAATAATTTCAAATCTTTCTGTTTTTGGAGTAACAATTCCTACTTCATTTTTGTTAGTTGAACATTTAATGTTTATAGTTCCTATGTCACAAGTTTCATCAACAATTTCACAAATATTTGGATTAAGTGCCCTTCCAGAAAGTATTCCAGACATAAAAATATCTTGGTCTTTAATAAAATAATAATCTGGTTTTTCTATGTCAATTTTAAGTCCTAATTCTTTATTAGCATATTGGTCAACTTCTCCAGCGAATGTTTGTCCAGTTGTGGCGGCAATGTATTGTTGCTGCCATAAATTGTTTCCTTTTTCAAATATTGATTGAATCAAACCTGCGAATTTGTTGAATAGTTTCCATATTCCACCTTCTTGCCACCATAATGTTGCATTTGATATACTTTTACCCAGGCTTGCTGCTACTTTTTCTCCTGTAAAAATTAAACTGATTCCTATTAATAAAGCTAAAATAAAAAATACTATGAGAATTTTTCCGCTCTTTCCTCCTGTCATTTGATTAAATACTACTTTCAGATTTGATTTTTCTTTTGAAGGTTTTCTCATTGATTGAATTCTTGCTTTGCTATCTTCTACTCCCGATTCATTTCCCTGATAAGCTTTCAAAGCTTTCCAAGTAACAATTGTATATACTGGAATAAAATCTAAAAAAGGAATATATTCTATCCATGTTGCCGGAATATCTAATTTTAATATTTTGCCTATAATTGGTATGTCTCGAACGGTTATTGCTTTGTAATATGGCCCCAATAGCCCCATCATTACAACTTGCATAACTGTATCTCCTATTCCTGCTTCGCCTAATTCACTAACTCCTAATGTTCCAATCGCAACGATGTTTTCAAAGACATTGAAAATATCGTAGGCCAATGCAATTATAAAAGCAATAAAAACTTTTAATTTTCCAGAATTCGAAACACTTCCTTTTTGAAATGTTTGTGTATTTTCTTTTTTTTCTGAAGCCCTCATTTGAGCTTCAGCGGCTCTTTTTTGTGCACGTGCTGTTGCAATTTCTTCTTGAGCTATATTATGTTGATCGGCAACATTGCTTCTTTCATTTGAATTAATTGTATTTCCATGAAAGATGTCGTGTTCTTGTCTTTGTTTTTTAATTTCAACATTTAATTTTTGTTTAGACTTATCAGTAAATCCTTTTCTTTTCATATATTGTTCTAAGATTGAATCAATTGGACTAGCCATATTTAATCGTCTACTTCCTGAATTTTAACTTTAAATTTAATTACATCAACGTCTGTTTCAGGCACAAGTCTAATTACATTGTTTCCCTTTTGTAAGTATTCATCAACTATTTTAGTAAATTGTTC
>Ga0307929_1000732_pt1 | contig 29754 bp, 25 predicted proteins | sample AceLakmetage1330_FD_203160 | JGI IMG/M metagenome (GOLD analysis project Ga0307929, IMG submission 203160) | Saline water microbial communities from Ace Lake, Antarctica - #1330 | ecosystem: Environmental > Aquatic > Non-marine Saline and Alkaline > Saline | place: Antarctica: Ace Lake...
TCCCAACTCTAATTTTTTTAAAAAAAACTACTTGGAAAAGAAAAAATGATTTCTGAATCGATTTTGCTGTGAACCAACGTCTCAATTTATCCGAGCGAAACTGTATCAATTTATGTGAGCGCTATAGATGAGGCGAACCCTTCAAATATAAGCACATTTCCAGGCCGATATATAATGGTCGTTATTTACAGGACTGATGATATAAACCAGGCAAAGGGGGTGAGATCTAAGTTTTGGATCGTCTGAAAGCCGAACAGGTATAAAAAATTAAAAAAGCCATAACGCTTGCTATAATAGCGGTCAGCTGTTTTCGATAAAGATCCTTGGAAGAAACAAAGGCCTTTATCAAAATGACGGTTGCCCAGAAAATTAATCCATAGAAAAATGCCGTATACCCCCAGAAGGCGGTTGTTCATTTAAATATGATTCCCTGAATCTTTATTCCCTTTCCGATGAACAGCGGGCAGATTTTAGAAGCGAGTACATGGGATTGCTCAAATCTTTGAACAGCGATGGGCATACCATTATCATGGTGACCCATAATGCCCAAATGGAGAAATTTGCCTCCCGGACCATCCGGGTCAGGGACGGAAAATCCTATGCCGCTTAGAGGATGTTCTTTTGATGGCGCTTATTGGTCCCTATCTTTGAAATAATCCACCACAAAACTGATATGCTCGTTCATGGCGGCACAGGCTTTTTCAGGATCCCTGGCCTTGATGGAGGCCAGGATCGTCTTGTGCTGCCGGAGAATTATATGAATATTTTTGGGATCTTCATAGAGACAGGCCAGGTTTTCTCTGATTCCTAAAAAAAGATAATCATAAAAATTGCGCATGATCAGGATGTGCAGGGGGTTCTTTGCAGCATAGGCAATGGCCATGTGGAAAGCGGTATCCGCCTCGGTGCCCAGTCGCCCGGATTCGATTTCCGTCTGCATCTCGTCAATGCCTTGGCTCATGGCCGTGATATCGGTCTCGTCTGCCCGTTTGGCAGCAAGCGCTGCGGCAGTGCATTCCAGGCCCATCCGGATTTCCAGCAGGTCTTCAATGGTGGCATTCTGGGCTTCCATGGCTTTGGCCAGGGGGTTTTCCAGGGCGGTATCAATGCGTTTGACAAAGGTTCCCTGGCCCTGTTTTTGGACAATCATCCCCATGGTTACCAGCCGCTGGATGGCATCCCGGATGGTGGTTCTGCTGACATTCATTGCCAGGGCTAATTCCCGTTCGGTCATCAGTTTTTCCCCGGGTTTCAGAGTTCCCCTGAAAATAAGCTCCCGGATCTGGTCAAAGACCTGGTCTGAAATACGTTTGGGCTTTATGGGCTTTATGCGTATGGTCATAATCTTAACCTTCTTACCTGTTCAAAGGTTCAGAACCTTTTTTTAAAATAAACATTAAGCCATGGAGTATTGACCATTCAGAGGGTTATATCAAGTTTTTTTTGAGTTCCTCAATTCTCGTCCAGGGACTGGGCATACAATTCTATGGGGTGGCAAACCTTTATATTCCTTTTTTGTTTGGCCAGCATGTCGGAAATTTGCATCATGCAGGCCGGACAACCCGTTGCTACGGTGGTGCAACCCGTGTCCGCGATATTTTTTTGCTTCAGGTTTCCAATGGAAGCGGAAATATCATAATGATATAGATTAAAACTGCCCCCCATGCCGCAGCATTTATCAGATCCTTCCATTTCGACCAGCTTTTTTCCAGCTGCCCGGATGATTTGTCGGGGCTGTTCTGCGACACCCAAAGATTTTTTCAAGTGACAGGGATCATGGTAGGTGACTAGTTCCGAGGGGTTTCCCTTGTTATTATTTTCCCTGTCTCTGGAGGGTGCCTTGAAAAAATCAGGGTTTACCCGGTCCACCAGAAACTGGTTGATATCCATGGTTTTTTCGGACAAGCGATCCAATTGTTTTTTTACACCGCTTGTTGGGTTCTTGTAAATTGTGGGCCAGAGTTTTTTAATGGTGGAGGTGCAGGTGGCACAGGCCGTGATCAGCACATCAAATTTTTCCCGTTTGAACAGGTCCAGGTGATAATCCACCAGTTTGGTAAAGGTTTCCCTGTCTCCGGAAGCAAGGGCGGGGATGCCGCAACATCCCTGGCCCTGGGGAATGGTGAGGGCGACCCCGTGGTGGGTAAGCACCCGCACACTGGCATGGGCCACATTGGGAAAAATTTTGTCGATGAGGCAGCCGGTAAAGAAGAGTGCCCTTAGGCCTGTATCAGGCCTGTAGCCTGCAACCGGCTTACCCAGGCTGAGATCTGCCAGGGTTTCGTGAAATGGGTTTTTGGCCATGGGCAGAAAGTGGCGATTGGACAACAGCGGAGATACCAGTCTGGCACAGGAGGTTCCCTGGGCATTGGCCTCATTCTTGATGAATAAATTTTGAAACTGACCGGCCCATTTGGTCAGGGCGTCAAAGGTTTTGGGGTTGGCCAGCATCCGTTTAAATATCAGTCGTTTAACCGGGGAAAGTCCTTTATATTCTGCTAAAATGGCACGGGCCTTGATGAATATTTCCATGACATTAACTCCCGAAGGACAATTGGCAGCGCAGGAGCCACACAACAGACATTTATTCAACCGCTGGTTAACCCCGTCTGGATCGGCAAAGATATTTTCCATTAGACCGGAGAGCAGGGCCAGTTTTCCCCTGGCCACGTCGGCCTCCTTATGGGTTTGTTCAAACAAGGGGCAGACCGACTGGCACATGCCGCAGCGGGTACAGATGACCAATTGTTCTTCCAGTTCTTTGACAAGAGTTGCCAGTTCATTCATTTGTGCCATTTAATTTTGTCCTGTCTGATGTTCATCATTTATGGAAACACCTGTAATCTTGCCCGGGTTGAGGATGTTATGGGGATCCAGGGCAGCGCGAAGCTGTCGGGAAAAAAGGATGGATGAGAAACCTGTTTCCTTTTCAAGAAACGGCGCCTTGGCAATTCCGGTTCCGTGTTCGCCGGACAGGGTGCCGCCCAGTCCCAGGGCTTTGTCAAAAATTTCCTCAATCGCCTCTTCCACCCGTTTAAATTCCTCTGTGTTCCTCCGATCGGTGAGGATGGTTGGGTGAAGGTTCCCGTCTCCTGCATGACCAAAAGTGCCGATGTCGATTCTATAGGTTTTGGAAATGTCTTGCAAGGCCCTTACCATTTCCGGGATTTTGCTCCGGGGCACGGTGGCATCTTCCAAGATCAGGGTGGGTTTCAGTCTAGCAAGGGCAGACAGGGCAGACCGTCTCGCCGACCAGATTTTGTCCCGTTCTTCATCTGTTTCCGCCCGCTTGATATTTGTTGCCCCCATTTTCCGGCACAGTGCTTCCACCTTTTCGGCTTCTTCGGCCACAACGGCCGGGTGGCCATCCACCTCTATGAGCAATAGGGCTGCGGCGTCAACGGGAAGGCCGGCATGGGAATAATCTTCCACCGCCCGGATGGTGAAATTGTCCAGAATTTCCAGGGTGGCAGGAACGATGTGGGCAGCAATAATACCGGCCACGGTTTCAGATGCCGCATCCATGGTGTCATAGACCGCTACCATGGCCTGTCTGGCTTTCGGAGCGGGGATGAGTTTTAAAATGATTTCATCCAGGATTCCCAGGGTGCCTTCGGACCCCGTCATCAATCCCGTGATATTGTATCCGGTGGCGCATTTAACGGTTCGGGAGCCGGTTTTGACATACTGGCCCCGGGCATCGAAAAAATGGAGGCCCATGACATAATCCTTGGTGACCCCGTATTTGAGCCCCCGCAGGCCCCCGGCATTTTCCGCTACATTGCCGCCCAGGGTAGAGACGGCCTGGCTTCCTGGGTCCGGCGGATAAAAAAGCCCTTTTTTCTCCACGGCCGCGGCAAGGGTGGCCGTGACAACTCCGGGCTGGACCACGGCATACATATCCAGTTCGTTGATCTCAAGAATTTTGTTCAACCGGCCGGTGAGCAGGACAATTCCCGCAGCTTCCGGAATGGTGCCCCCGGACAGGTTGGTGCCCGATCCCCGAACTGTGATGGGAATACGATTTTCATGGCAAAGGCTTACGATTTTACCTATCTCCTGGGTGGTGCCCGGCATGACAGCGGCGCAGGGCATTTGTGAATCCAAGACAGCTGCGTCATATGAGTAGGTGAGCATGTCCTCACGTTCCGTGAGCAGGTGTTCGGGTCCAACAATTCTTTTTAATTCGCTGAGAATAGACTGGCTGATCATATTCGCCCCTTTTGTATATGGTAATACCAATTCGAGATCTTGGTCAGGTTTTTTGCTTTCAGTGTGGGTGTGTCTGGACGTATTCCCGTATTGGTTTGGACGTCTCAAAACAGAACAGACTGAATTTACTTAATAAAAAATTATATATCAGACTTTAAAACAAAAAACAAATAATTATATTTTTTTCTTGACAAAACTATTCCCAGGCCATAATTAATGGTCATACCAAAGAAGAAGCATGTTTTTTTAATATTTTATCAAAAATTGGTTTGCTGGAAAACCTTTGAAGCAAAGGTCCGGGAAAGGAGGGCACGACAGATCTACGGCAAAACTATCGCTGGGTTGATTTCCAGCCCAGGTTTGTATCCATGATTTTACCCTAGGCAATTTAAGGATGGAGGAAGAAATGAAAAAAAGCTTAACCGTACTGATTACCTGTTTGATGGCATTCTTTTTTATCTGCGGCAATACCTATGCCGGCAAACGCGAAAAATTTGGTTCAGATCCCCGCCATAAAGATGCAAAACGCGTTTCATTCAAAACATCTGAAGATAAAATTAAATGGAAAATGGTTATGCCCTGGTCCAAAGGGCTCTTGTTTTATGATATTGCCGTGCATTTTGCCGACAGTGTCCGTCTGGCATCCGCCGGCAGACTGGACATTAAACCCTTTTCCGCAGGAGAATTGGTACCGGCCAATCAGACATTTGACGCTGTTTCAGCAGGTTCCGTTCAGATGGCCCATGGGTCTCCCCTTTATTGGAAAGGTAAAAATGAAGCCTTTGTTGCCTTTGCTTCCGTCCCTTTCGGCCTGGATGCTGAAGGATACAATATCTGGCTCTATGAGAAAGGCGGCCTTGAAATGCTGCAAAAACTCTATGCAAAGTTTGATATGTTTGCCCTGCCATGCGGGCAGACAGGCCAGGAGATGGGTCTCTTTTCCAATAAAAAAGCCACAACAATGGCAGATTTCAAAGGCATGCGGATTCGGACCCCGGGCTGGTACATGGATATTATGAACCAACTGGGCGCTTCCGTCAGTCCCCTTCCCGGCGGCGAGGTGTATCTGGCCCTTGAAAGGGGCGTCATTGATGCTGCGGAATATTCAACCCCTGCCATCAATTATCCCATGGGATTTGACGAAATTACCAAATATGCCATCCAACCAGGGGTTCACCAGCCAGCCTTCCAGTGCGACGTTATCTTTAACCAGAAAGCCTATGATGCACTTCCAGCGGATCTTACATGGATACTAGACATCTGCGCCAAAGAGACCCAGCTGTGGAGCTACAACTGGATCAACAGCCTGAATGCAGAAGCCATGACCTTGTTTAAAAAGAATGTTGAAATTATAAAAATGGACAAGAAAACCATTATTGAATTCAGGAAAGTGACCAAAACCTACCTGGATTCGGTAAAGGCTAAATATCCAGATGTTAAGGAAGCATTGGATTCCCAGGAACAATTCATCCAAGAATATTCCGTATGGAGAGAGGCAAGGGGCGGCGTGACACCTTGGCCCTATGAAACCTTTATCCAGGGAAAAACAACAGAATAACAAAGGGTTAACCCCGGGTCTGACTGTCTGTTTTTGATCCCAATACTTCGCACCAGGCAGTCAGACCCGTACTTGCCCAAGTTTTTATACTATTTTCCATAGAGGATTTTATCATGACGGCGGAATCACTATCAAAAAAGCTGGAAACCTTTATCAAAAAAGAAGGGGAAATCACTTCATTTCTTGTATACCCTCTTTTGTTTATCGTGGTGTATGAGGTTTTCATGCGATATGTTTTCAACGCCCCCACCACCTGGGGGTTTGAGGCCACCACCTTTTTGTACGGTCTCCATTATATGTTCGGGATGGCCTATACGGATTTGTACGACGGCCATGTAAAGGTGGATATCTTTACCTCCTATATGCCCAAAAAGATTCAAATCATTTTAAAGATAATTACCAATGTGATTTTTTTCATGCCGGTAATGATCTGTACAAGCATCTGGTCCATTCGCTTTGCCTTTAAGTCCACCATAGGCCTGGAAGTCAATCCCACCAGCTGGGCCCCGGCCATCTGGCCCCTGAAAATTCTGATGGCCGCATGTTTTCTGTTTCTTGTCGTCCAGGGAATTGCAAATCTGATCAATGATATAAACAGCCTGAAGCACAACGAGGTAAGCAATGAGTATTGAACTGATGACACTGGCCATGTTCGCCACCCTTATTCTGGCCATCACCCTGGGGCATCCCCTGGCCTATACTCTGGCTGCGGTGGCCGCCCTGTTTGGTCTGATTGACAACGGGTTTTCCATTCCCATGCTCTTTGACCTGTTTGCCAACAACGCCTGGGGATTGATGAACAATTATACCCTGGTGGCCATCCCCCTGTTTATTCTCATGGCCCAGCTTCTGGATCGGTCCAAGGTGTCAGATGCGCTTTTTGAATCCTTGTACATCGTTCTGGGCGGTATCAAAGGGGGCCTGGGTCTTGCCGTGGTTGTGGTCTGCACCGTGTTTGCCGCCACCACCGGCATCATTGGAGCATCGGTGGTGGCCATGGGCCTTTTGGCGACACCGGCCCTGGTCAACAAAGGGTATCAAAAGGAATTGACCGCCGGCATCATCTGTGCCTCCGGCACCCTGGGCATACTGATCCCCCCTTCCATCATGATGGTGGTCTACGGCGGGCTTACCGGTCTCAAAGAAACCTCGGTGGGCAATTTGTTTGCCGGTGCCATTCTACCCGGCCTGATTCTGGCCTGCCTTTATTTTGTCTATATTCTGATTCGCTGTAATCTTGACCCCTCCCTGGGGCCTCCCATTTCAAAAGAGGAGGCCCTCACCCATACGGCCAGACAGAAATGGGCCATGACCCTCAAATCACTGCTCCCCCCCATGGTGTTGATCCTGTCGGTCATGGGAACCATCCTGGCCGGGGTAGCTACCCCCACGGAAGCGGCCGGTATTGGCGCTCTGGGCGCCATGGTGCTGGCATTTTTCAATAAAAAACTCAATTTTCAGGTTCTCAAAGAATCCTCCTATGCTACTTTGAAAACCACGGCTATGGTCATGATGCTGTTTATCGGTGGGAAATTTTTTTCCACTGTGTTCATGAGCATGGGCGGCGGTGATGTGGTGGCAGATCTTCTCGTCGGATCAGGTATGAATCGCTGGCTGGTCCTGCTTGTCATGATGGGCATCGTCTTTTTAATGGGAATGTTCATTGACTGGGCAGCCATTCTTTTGGTCACCGTGCCGATTTTTTTGCCCATTGCCATGGAACTTGGGTTTGATCCTCTCTGGTTTTCCCTGCTTCTGTGCGTGAATCTCCAGACCTCATTTTTAACCCCGCCCTTTGGATATGCCCTGTTCTATTTTAAAGGGGTGGCACCGGAAGGCTTTACCATGATGCATATTTACAAGGGAATTCTTCCCTTTGTGGTGCTCCAGGTTATCAGTATGATCATCCTCTGCCTGTTCCCTGCCATTGTGACCTGGTTGCCGGGAATCTTTTTCGGTTCTTGATAAACAGAATACGGTTTTACCCCTGTTACCCATTATGGCGTATCTGGAGAAATGTATTTTTTCTTCATGTGCGCCATTTATTTTGTGGTCAAATCATTTGCATTTATGAAAAAAACGGTGGAAGATGGGGTAAAACTCTATCAGGAATAGGAGTAATACCACCATGAACGCCACCGCAGATAAAAATTGGCTTACCAGGGAATTTATTGAAAATGCATCCCTAATTTCTGCCCGGGTTTATCGGGTCCAGGATCTGGCATCCGCCCTGGATAAGGCCCTTGAACTCTGTCGCTCAAAATTGCCCTGCGACTCTCAGATGGAACCGGGCCAGAAGGGAACAGATCCGATGCCCGGAGAAAAACTGCGGGTTATGGCGGCTCCCAATCTGGATGAAGCAGATTTCACAAAACTTGACAAGGCGTGTCGGGAATCCGGTGACGTCCGTCTGATCCGGGAGAACCTGAGAGCGTATCCCGGCGGCATTGACATGGGTGTCACCCTGGTGGATTTTGGTATTGCCGAAACCGGAACTCTGGTATTAAATTCCGATTCCGAAGAGACCCGGCTTTCCACCATGCTCTGCGAAACCCATGTGGCCATCCTCAATGAAGGAAAGATCAGAGAAACTGCCCTTTCCATGGCAGATGAACTCAATGACCTTACCGGGCAAGCTTCTTCCTACACCGCTTTTATCACCGGGGCCAGCAGGACCGCCGATATTGAACGGGTTTTGGCACTGGGGGTTCACGGTCCCCTGGAACTTGTAATTTTGCTGGTGGAGGCATCATCATGAAAAAAGAAGAAAGCTTAAAAGCCTATAAAGTCCGGCTGGATACGGCTTTGGAAAACACATTTTTACGCACGGCCATGGACAACTTTGCCGTGGCCTACAGAACTTCTCGGGAAAATGCCTTTGCCGGCATGGACGTGGATGCCATGATTCAGGAAGTGGCGGATATTAAAGCCCATGCCATTAAAAACAATGAGGCCCTTTTAGAAGAATTTACGAGAAAGGCCGTGGCAAACGGTATCCATGTCCACCTGGCAGATACGGCAGAGGATGCCAACCGCATCATCGGCGATATCGCCCAAAAGACCGGATCCAAGCGCATTGTTAAATCAAAGTCCATGACCGCCGAAGAGACGCACCTGAACCCATGGCTGGAAAATCTGGGGCTTGAGGTGACGGAAACAGATCTGGGAGAATGGATTGTCCAACTTCGTCATGAAGGTCCCTCCCACATGGTCATGCCGGCCATTCATCTGTCCCGGTTCCAGGTGGCAGATCTGTTCACGGATGTCACGGGAACAACCCAGGATGCTGAAATTGAACGGCTGGTAAAGGTGGCTCGACGGCAGCTGCGCAAAAAATATATTGATGCCGACATGGGGATCACCGGTGCCAACTATGCCGTGGCTGGGACCGGCACCATCGGTATTGCCACCAATGAGGGCAATGCCCGGCTGGTCTCCACCCTGCCCAAAGTCCATGTGGCATTGATCGGCATTGAAAAGCTGCTGCCCACCATCCGTGAGGCCCTGTCCATTAACCGGGTTTTGTCCAAGAATGCAACAGGCCAGGCCATCACCTCCTATGTAACCTGGATCACAGGGCCCAGCGAATGTAAACCCGCGGTGGGGGGCAAACGGGAGATGCACATCGTCTTTCTGGACAACGGCCGAAAAAAGATTGCCGCAGACCCTGTTTTTGCCCAGGTGCTCCAATGCATTCGTTGCGGAGCTTGTGCCAATGTGTGTCCTGTTTACCGAATGGTGGGGGGCCATCAGTTGGGGTATGTTTACATCGGGGCCATCGGCCTGATCACCACCTATTTTTTCCACGGTCGGGAAAATGCCCGGAACTTGGTCCAGAACTGCACCAATTGCGGGGCATGCAAGGCGGTCTGTGCCGCGGGCATTGAACTGCCGAAACTCATCAAGGAAATCCACGCCCGGATCCAGGACGAGGAAGGCCATCCCTTAAAAAGCCTGCTGTTGGGCAAGGTTCTTAAAAACCGCAAGCTTTTCCATACCCTGCTGCGGACAGCCAAACTGGCCCAGAAGCCCGTAACGGGGGGCACCCCCTACCTGCGTCATCTGCCCATGATTTTTTCCAAGGAACATAATTTCAGGGTATTGCCAGCCATCGCCAAAGTTCCTTTTCGGGACCGGTTTGAACGGTTGAATTCCCCCCTAAAAAACCCGACCCATAAAATTGCCCTGTTTTCAGGATGTGTTCAGGATTTTGTCTATCCGGAACAGCTGGAGGCGGCTATGAAAAGTTTTGCCCGAGCCAATGTCAGCGTCACCTTTCCCATGGGTCAGTCCTGCTGCGGCTTGCCCGCCCAGATGATGGGAGAAAAGGATGCGGCAAGAGATGTGGCCCTCCAGAACCTTGCGGCCTTTGAAAATGAGGATGTGGACTATATTGTCACCCTCTGCGCTTCTTGCGGGTCTCACTTGAAAAACAGCCTGCCTGATCTGGTCAAGGAGTATGCCCCTGAAAAGGCAGCCGCATTTGCCAAGAAAATCATCCCCTTCAGCCAGTTCATGAACAAGATAGTGGGGGTAGAACCCATGGAAGGCAAGGGGCGTAAAACCGCATTTCACTCTCCCTGTCATCTGTGCCGGGGGCTTGGGGTAAGACAAGATCCCAAGGACTTGATCAATAAATCCGGGAACTGCTATGTTGCAACCCTTGAGGAAGAAACCTGCTGCGGATTTGGGGGCAGTTTTTCCGCCAATTTTCCGGCCGTTTCCAAGGAAATTCTCACCAAAAAGCTGGCGGATGTGGAAGCCTCCGGGGCGGATCTATTGGTTACCGAATGTCCGGGGTGCGTGATGCAGCTTCGGGGCGGGGCCTTAAAACAGGGCCGGGATATCCAGGTGATTCATCTGTCCGAACTCTTTTAGTTGAGGGTCTGAATTGATTTATTGGATGGCCGGCCCTTGTCAGGGGCCGGCTGCTTCCATTCTATTCCTTGTGCTCAGGATAATAAGAAGATAAAGCCTCAATGCTTTCTTTCAGACTTTTTACAACCGCTATATCGGCATTCTGCTTGGCTTTCATTGCGGCAATAATGACTAAATGGTGCTTTTTTAATCGCTCGGCATAATCTTGCTGATTCGGTTTGACCCGCTGGGTTAAAAAATAATCGCTGATACTGGTAATGATTTTCTGGGCATGTACTTCCTTGTTCATCACCCATCGAACCAATTGGTTTTGAGACTGTGCATCAGACTTGCCCGCAAGTTCCATAATCAAGCGGATCGATTTTTCAACGGTGGCGGCATCTTCACGCATGGATTGAACCCTGGCGAAATCATCATAGATCCCGCAGGGGATCTGACAATGGGCCTGCAAGAGTTGGGGTAAAACCAGGATAAATGTTGCCAGTAAAAAGAAAATCAACAGAACACTTTTTTTTAAACGTTTCATGATTGCGTCCTCCTCAAATTAATGGTTTGATCAGGTCTAAGCGTTTATTTATCTGAAAAAAAGATATCGCCATAGTATGCTTTGGCTTGCCCATGGCTATTATCTGTGTCTGTCATGATGGCAATTGCATCAATGGAATGAACTCGGATGCCAAACAGACGCTTGAGATCCTCATATACATTTCTTTTTTCAACGTACCAGGTTGATACGTTGTCTTGCCTGTTTCTTAAGGCCATCATTTGTGCATTTTTACCGGCAAACGCATTCTCCCAAATTTCGCCTTTGGCTGCCCGATTTGCCCATACATAGTTCACCGCTTTGGTTCTCCATATGAAAATACCGCCGTCAATAATGACATATATCCTTGCCGCATAATCGTCGCCTGATTTCGTTGTTTCATCTGCTGTGTCCAGTCGATTTTCAATTCTCCACATCCAGTTTAAAAAAGGGAATTTTTTGATATCAACATGGACTTTTTTGATGAGTGCTGATGCTCCGTTCCGGCTTTCGGCCAATAGAACCGGCTTGTTTTTTATTTGAAACAATTGATAAGCAGTCGAATTCTTAAATTCCTTTTTTTCCCATCCTTCAAGGCCGGATGCGGGAAAGTCTGATACTTGCAATATCTCTGCTGAAGAGATATTTCCCATAAACAGACCTATAATGCAGCAGCACAGGATACACAATTTTCTCAGCATATTTTCCCCACCTTTTTCTATTCCTTCAACATATTATCATGGTTAGCCTTTAATTTCATTGTACTTTTCTTCAACAACTTGAGCTCCATACTTTCTTTCAAGACGACGTACTATAAAATGTCCACGTCCCATATCCTGAAAATGGTCAATAAATAATGTATTAATAATCGCTCCACCAGCTGCACCTATTGCAGGAATAGCCTGTGCAGCGGCTTTTTCTGAAACTTGAATGCTAAATCGCTCTGCAATTTGAATGATCAGTCGGACAAGGGCAGGTGAACCTTCTTCAACCATACCTTTTTCTGCAATATATTCAGCAGCTTTTGTAACTGATTGCGCTAAGGCTGTACGGACTGCAAAATATCCAGATTCAGAGGCATCGTCACTTTGGTTAGGGCCACCTAAAGCAAAGACTTCGATACATGCTATCTTTGACTCAATTGAAAAAATATCTTCTTCTTCACTTCGAGCAATATCAGCAATAGAACGCAACATGATCGTTGTCGTAATTGGCAGCTCTATGGCCATTGCAGGTAATCCAAAAAAACCACCGATACCACCTGTGGCCGCTACTGCCAGTTTATGCCAGAAATTTGAGGCTTCTTCACCAGGTGTGTTTTCCATTGTGAGAACTGCTGTATGAGCAGCTTTGGATAATGCTGTTTGCGTAATTTCACCCACTTTTACATTCCAATTATCAGGCAATAATTTAAATCCCTTTTCGATTGGTGCACCAATAAAATTGGTTATTTTTGCTGCCAACCCTGGATTTTCCAGAAGCATTTTTGCGTTTTTTAAATCATTCAAATCATTTTGTTGAAATTGCATATGTATCCTTGGTAAGACGATTTTTCAAGGTCAGTCCCTTTATGGTAATTTCAGAAAACAGGTTATTATACATACACACCCTCCTTTTTAAGGTGTTTCGTTTAAATTTCCATTACCGGTTCGAACATGTCCCAAACAGCAACACATAATTTTGATATTTACCAGTCCCGTAATCCCAAGGCAAGCCCCAAATTGCTTGACAAAAAGGAAGGTCCTATCTATTAAAAAGATTGCTTGGCAAATTGATACCACTTAAAGTGGCCTTGCTCATGTTTGAAATTTGATTCAGCACGCATTAAAAAAGAGTCAATCGAAAAGACATAGCTCAATACAAATAAATGATCTGGACTGAAGGAAAGCTCATGAAAAAAACACAACATAAATACATTCTTTTCTTACTGCTACTGCTTCCTGGCTTTTTTTTATCAAGTTGCACCAGTTTTTGCCCTTTAAAACTGCAAGACGGCCTTGAGGCCCCCCGGTATGATGAACCCTCTTCCTGGCTGTTTCAGGAATTATCTCCACAGAAAAAAATAGATGTGTTTTATGTATATCCAACCATTTATGGGGATAAGAATCCCACTAATATGGATATCTACAATGAGGGCTTACGGGACAAAGCCATGCGGAGTTTTAAAAAACAGACCGGCGTTTATACTGACGGCAACATTTTTGCCCCTTTTTATCGTCAGGTCTCCATGGCTGTTCTGGATCCCAATAAAGATACTTATAAAAATAAAAATTTTCTCCTGGGTTACAAAGATGTGTCTCGGGCATTTGAATACTATCTCAAGCACTTGAATAATGGGCGCCCTTTTATTCTTGCCGGACACAGCCAGGGCTCGATGGGTCTGATCACACTGATGCGGGAACATTTTGAGAGTGTAAAACTACAGAAACAGCTGATTGCGGCTTATCTCATTGGCTACTCGGTCACAAAAGAAGATTTCAGGCAATACCCCTGGATGAAACCCGCCACAGGTGAATCAGATACTGGGGTTATCGTTTCTTATAACAGCCAGGCACCAGGGGCGAAGGGGTCTCCGGTCATTTTACCAGGCGCTTTTTGCATTAACCCTCTAAACTGGAAAACAGATGGTACCCCGGCAGCCGCCTCGTCAAATCTTGGCGCTGTTTTTTTTAAGGCAGATGGCAGTGTTGATAAGGTTGTTTCGCATTACTCAGGTGCAACGATTGATATAGCCACTGGCGCACTGACGACGGTTCTTCCCGAAAAATTGGATACAGGGGGGTTTCCGGAAGGTGTATATCATATTTATGATTATTCCCTCTGGTTTAATAATCTGAAAAAAAATATAAAATTGCGATCAGAGAATTATATGAAATTTGCAAAATAGCGCTTGTAAAAGCCAAAAGGGTTGCAAAAACAGGGTGGTGGTATTACCGGACAGAATCCATTTGCATTAAAAACTAGTAAAAAGCCCCGGGGGTTTCTATCTTCCTGGGCTTTTTATGGGACATATATAAAGACGGGGGGGGTTTAGATGTTGGTCACCCCGACCTCTTCAAAGGTTTTGATATCTGCCAGTATCCGGGTGGAAAGATCTAAAAGTTCCATGCACACGGCGGCACCGGTACCTTCCCCCAGCCTGAATTTCAGGTCGATGAGGGGAATAAGGCCCATACGGTCGTGCATGTATTTATGGCCTATTTCCACGGATTTATGGCTGGCAAAAAGATATTGCTTTGCAAATGGCGCCAGTTCACAGGCAATGAGTGCTCCGGCCGTTGAAATCAGGCCGTCACAGATCACGGGTATCCCATGGGCTGCAGCCCCCAGCACCAACCCGGCGAGGCCGCCAATTTCAAGGCCGCCCACCTTGGAGAGGATATCCAGGGGATCTGACGGGTCTGGTTTATGAAGATCCAGTCCCCGTTGAATGGCAGCAATCTTGTTTTTAAGGGCGGTATCATCAATGCCGGTTCCTCTGCCCGTGAGCTTTTCAACGGGAATCCCTGAAAAGGCCGCAATAATGGCCGAAGACGGGGTGGTGTTGCCGATGCCCATGTCGCCGGTGCCAAGGAGGTCCACGGGCGCTTCTGCCATGAGTTCTGCCACGATTTCAATGCCGGCTTCAATGGAGAGAATGGCTTCATTCCGGGTCATGGCAGGTTCCTTGGTAAAATTGGCCGTGCCGTGGCGCACCTTTTTATGGAAAATGGGCAGATCCGGATCAAAGTCATAGTTTACACCGATATCAGCCGCTTTTACAACGGCGCCAGCATGGTTGCCGATGACATTGACCGATGCGCCGCCGTTTGCAAAATTTAGGACCATCTGGGGGGTGACTTCCGCTGGAAACAAGCTGATCCCTTCCTGGGTAACCCCATGGTCTCCGGCACAGGTGACGATGCGTTTGTTGGTCAAGTGTACGTCAATGGTTCCTTTGATGGCGGCCAGGCGGGCCGAGATATCTTCCATTATTCCTAAGCTGCCGGGGGGCTTTGCCTGGTGGAGCAGCCGGTCTTTGGCCGCAGCAAAGGCTTCCTGGTTCAAGGTGTTTGGTATGGAGCGAATGGTGTGTTCAAGCAGTGACATGGCGTTACCTCTTGTCTGTTATGTCTTGTTCAAATATTTCCATGCCTTTTTTCATGGCACAAAAATCCCCGCACATGGTGCAGGTTTCCTTTTGTTTTGGTGTTCGTTCTTCCCGGATTTCCCCCTTTGTCACATGGGTCTGTATGAATGCTTCGGAAAGATTCTCTGCTTTGGCTACTGTTTTCATCTCTTGGGTGATGATGCCCTGGCGGGCTTATTCCAACTGTGTTTTCATAGTTTCCTCGCTATGCCTTGCCTTGCAAAACCGTAAAAGGGTTTTGCAAGAAATAAAAATCTTACAAAACCCTTTGCCATCGAGTCTTACCATATCACGAGTACCTGGTTCGTCTTCTGACTTTCGGCATTAGATTTATTTTTTTTACCTTCCCGTGTGAACAGTGGCCATGAGAAAAAATAAATATTTCCGATTACAGCGGCGGGACCGTCACGGAGTTTCACCGTGTTCCGTGGACCAGACACTACCCATAAATTATGGAAACAATAAATACATGGGTTTTGCATAGTCTGTCAATATTTTCTTTACAAACCTAGGTTCCTGATTAATTATAACGAAAATAATTAGAAAAATGTAAGGGAGACCATGGTAGCAGATAAATTGATTAAAAGCAGGTTCCAGTATTTACATATTTCCAATGATGTACTTTTTGGCAATATGATGGCTGTTTTTCTTGGTGACTGGCTGACCCGTATTATGTTTATGAATAGGGCTGGAGACTCTTCCCAAGCCTTTTTGAGCCTGATCCATTCTTTGAATGTTTTTTATAGTGTCGTATGTGTGGTGGTGATGTCCGTGATTATCATCTGGTATGAACGGCCTATCCGATACTGCCTGAAAGCTTTTTACCAGGGGGATGATCCAGACCCGATTTTGCTGGAGAATGCCCGTCGTCGGTTGCTCAATGAACCCTATATGATCGTAATTCTGGACATGGTTGTCTGGAGTATAGGATCCATTCTTTTCTGGGCCGCAGGATCCCCTGCCGGCGGGATTGCTATTGCCAGCGGTCTGATCACTATGACCCTGGCCTTTTTCTGGGTGGAGCATGTGTCCCAGCACAATATAGTACCTTTGTTTTTCCCTGAAGGGGATCTGTCAAGGGTGCAGGGGGTTAAAATTATCAGTGTAAAGATCCGGTTTGCCGCCCTGATTTTTGCCGTGTCCGTGGTGCCCCTGGCGTTTATCCATCTGACCATGCACCAATTTAAACAGATGCAGATGATGGATGAAATGACCCTGCTCATGCTGGTCAGCCGCATGGAAGAAACCATTACCCGGGAGAGTTTTTTGTTCATGGGGGTGGCCATTGTCCTGTCCTGGCTGGTGGCCCAGAATACGAGGCGGCCCATCGTGGAGATTATCCGGGTCATGGGCCACGTGAAGCAGGGTGACTTTTCACAAAAAGCAAGGGTGTTCAGCAATGATGAAATCGGATTTGCAGGAGAGACACTCAATGCCATGACCCAGGGCTTGAGGGAACGCGAATTGATCAAAGATACCTTTGGCAGATACGTGGATGCAAAGATCCGGGATGAAATTCTCCGGGGCCGGGTTCCCCTGGATGGAGAAATAAAAGAAGCGACCATTTTGTTTGCAGATTTAAGAAATTTTACTCCCCTGGTGGCGATGACACCCCCCAAGGAATTGATTTATGTGCTCAACGCCTATCTCAATGAAATGGCGGAAGCCATTAAGGAAAATAAGGGGCTGATTCTTCAGTTTATCGGAGATGAAGTGGAGGCAGTGTTTGGCGCACCTGTATATGAGCCCGGCCATGAACTTTCAGCCGTTAAAACAGCCCTTGCCATGCGCCTTCGCCTTGCCGGGCTTAATAAACGGTTTGCAGAGGAGGGAATTCCCCCACTCGCCCACGGGGTAGGAATTCACACGGGTTTTGTCCTGGCGGCCAACATCGGCAGTGCAGATAGATCTGCCTATTCTTTGATCGGGGACACGGTGAACCTGGCTTCCAGGATCCAGGACCTGACCAAGGAATTTAAAACCGATATCCTCGTCAGTGAGGCCGTTCAATCTTTGCTATCGGATCTCTATGATTTTCAACCCATGCCGGAGACCATGGTCAAAGGTAAACCGGATGCCATCCGGGTGTTTTCTTTGAACCATGAAACTTGAACCATGTGCGGTGATTTTTGTGCCGTGAAACGGGTTCGAGACTTTTTGTAAGTTTATATGGGAAAGATCAATTCCCTGCCAAAAAATATTCTGGCAGGGAATTTCGGAAAGGGTTATCCTGCTTCATATGTGCAGGATGTAAAATCAATTTCTTCTCCGCATTTGTTACATTTGTGAACTTTTTCAAATTCATCGGAGAAGATTTCTTTTGGTTCACCACATTTGGGGCATTTGCAGGTGAAGGACTTTAGGTTTTTAAAATTTTCAAAACCCGGACAATGTTGGGGTGTAGTCATGGCGACCTCCTTATGGTTGTTTGTTAATTTGCATAAACACAAAATCCATGGATCAATTTCTAACAACGGTTATCAATTGAGCATTTGGTTATAAATAGAGGGGTTTTTTTTGATCTTCCCCATGTTCATGTGTACCAAATTTTCGGAGATTGTCAATACCCGGATTTCACTTTATTATTGCAATGGAGGGGATTATCCCAGATCCACCAGGGTTCTGCCCCGCAGCTGTCCCTTGAGTATTTGTTCAATACGGGTCCCAAGGTTTTCAAGGCTCACCCGGGTGGACATGCTTTCCAACATCTTGGGTTTCCAGTCGGTTGAAAGATGTTCCCAGAGGGTTTGGCGCAAGGGCATGGGACAATTCTGGGAGTCAATACCGATTAAGGAGACCCCCCTTAAAATAAAGGGGAAGACATTGATGGGCAGGTCCGGGGAAGCAACATTGCCGCAGCAGGTAACAATCCCTGAGGCATTGGTGGATTTGATGGCCGTGGCCAAAATATCGCCGCCCACGGTATCAATAACCCCTGCCCAACGGGGCTTTAAAATAGGGGGGCCGGTATTTTCAAGAAACCTGTCCCGGGCAATGACTTCCGTAACCCCCAACCCTTCCAGGAATCCGGTGTCGGGTTTGCCTGATACCGCATCAACGGTATATCCCAGTTTAACAAGTATTGCGCAGGCAAGGGACCCCACTCCGCCGGTGGCACCGGTCACAAGAATGGCCCCCTGGGCAGGTGTTACCCCGCAAGTCAGTCGTTCAACTGACATGGCAGCCGTAAATCCTGCCGTGCCGAGGATCATGCTTTGCTCCAAACTCATGCCCTTGGGCAGGGGAACCACCCAGTCGGCAGGGACACGGATATACTGGCCAAAGCCGCCGGAGGTATTCATACCCAGGTCATAGGAGGTCACAATGACAGAGTCTCCTTTTTTAAAGGCCGGTACCTGGCTTTGTTCCACAATGCCTGCCGCATCAATGCCCGGGGTGTGGGGATATTTCCGGGTTACCCCTTTATTTCCCGATGCAGACAGCGCATCCTTATAGTTCAGGGAAGAATACTTCACCCGGATGAGGACCTCCCCTTGGGGCAGATCGTCACTATTCGCCTCTTTCACGGCGTGAGAAAAGTTCTTGTCTGAAGTTTCTTCCACGATAAAGGCCTTGTATTTTATTTTTTCCATACTACCTCCATATGATTTTTAAAATATGATGTTCAATTCATAGTATGGCTGGGAAGATAAGTCAAACCTTTGGATTTGGGGCCCAAATTCGTTGGGAACCTCTTCAATGGGGGTGGGGGTGACAAATCCGCCGTGATACCACCCCGGGCCGTTGAAATTCTTTGCCCGGGCGGGTGCAGGGGGTTTTTAGGAATTGTCTCTCTTCTTTCGCTGGTAAAAAGGCAAAAAAAAGTGTATGAGTTTCGGGGATATTAAAAAACTATAGACTAACCAAGGGGATGAGCAATGCCTAAATCATCTGAAGGTACCACAAAAACCGTTGCCGCGCCACCATCCGAAATAAAGATCAAGATCAATGGGTGCTGGCATAATTTTGAACCGGAGCGTGATATTTCACCCACCATGACCCTCTCCTATCTGTTGAGAGAAAAGTTGGGCTTTACCGGCCTGAAAGTGTCCTGCGACGAAGGGGGGTGCGGTGCCTGCACCGTTATCATGGATGGCAAATCCGTATTGTCGTGCATGATTCTCGCCGTTGAGGCCAACGGGCATGAGATACTCACCATTGAAGGACTTGCCAAAGATGATCCCATTGTGGAAGCCTTTGCCCAGCAGTGTGAACCCGGTTATGGAACAGCCCTGCAATGTGGAATCTGCACACCTGGCTTTGTGATGAGCACCAAAGCACTGCTGGATGAAAATCCCATACCCACCATGGGCGAGGTCAAGGAAGCCCTTTCCGGGCACATCTGCCGGTGCGGGTGTTATGCGGGTATTGCCCAGGCCGTGACCCATGCTTCCGAAAAAATTGCGAAAAAAGGAGACGCCTCATGAAACAACCTTACACACCGCGGCCGAACTCGAATCGTAAATTTGTCGGCGGCTACCGGCCCAAGATTGATGCCTGGGAAAAGGCCCGGGGAAAAGTTGAATATGTCGATGATATAACCATCAAAAGTAGATTTCCCGGCATGCTGTATGCCAAGGTTCTGCGCAGTCCCCATGCCCATGCCCGCATCCGGGCCATTGATGTGAGCCGGGCAGAAGCGCTTCCCGGAGTTGTCTGTGTAATGACCTACAAGGACCCGGAGTTCACCTCCCTCAAGCCCACCAATGCCGGTTGGACCGATGGGGTGGATACCGTCTCCTACGATAAGAAGATGTGGAACCAGTTTAATGATCGCCGGGTATTGGGAGACTATGCCTGCTGGGTAACCGATGAAGTCGGCGCTGTCGTGGCAGCAGAGAGCGAAGCGATTGCCGATGAAGCCATCCGGTTGATCAAGGTTGACTGGGAGGTGCTCCCCTTTGTGCTTGACCCAATCGAAGCCATGAAGCCGGATGCACCTGTTATTCATCCTGACATGACCGCAAATAATATTTTGCCTCCGGAAAAAATGGGGGGGGAGGATGTATTTTTGGACAAGGGAGATGTGGATACCGATTTTGCAAATGCCGAAGTTGTGATCGAGGCCACCTCTACCCATCACAACGCGACCCAGGCCTCCCTTGATAACTGGTGTTGTATGGTGGATTGGAAGGATGAGAAATTTACTCTCTACTCCAATTCCTATGAAGCGGATCAAACCCGTATGCACATCAGCCAGATGCTGGATCTGCCGTTGCACAAGGTAACCGTGATCTCTTCCTATGTCGGCGGACAGTTTGGCCGAGGAGACACAGGCGAGCAACCCTTCTTCCTTTTTACGGCTATCCTTTCCAAAAAAACAGGCCGTCCTGTAAAGTTCAAACATACCCGCCGGGAAAGTTTCCATGATTCCCGTCAGCCAACGATCTATACGGGCAAGGTCGGTGCAAAAAAAGACGGCACCATCACCTCCCTGTACTTTAAGTCCATCGGCAATACCGGTGCCTATGCCGACCATTCTATTTTTGCCTTAAAATTTGCTCCTCTGGAAATATCCGAGGTTTCCTTTGCCCATATTCCCAATGTGAAACTGGAATCCTATGCGGTGTATACCAATAAATTGCCGGCCTGCATGATGCGGGGTGTTGGTAATTCCCAGTTCAATCTTATTTTCGGCCATGTGGTGGATCTGCTCGCGGAAAAGTTGGACATGGATCCCATTGATCTGTGTATCAAAAATTTCGGACACGAGTGGGAAACCCTTCCGGACAAGAGTCTGACCGAAGTGCTGCGCCAGGGTGCCGAAAAGATCGGATGGAAAGAAAAACGCAATAAGCCCGGCCAGGGACCTGTCTATGACAAGACCAAAAAACGGGGTGTCGGCTTTTCGCTTCACCCGGCATGGCATGCGGAATGGCAGGAAGTCCGCCGGGGGCATATCCCGATTTCCATCACCCTGAACCCGGATGGTACGGTTATTCTCAATGCACCCACCGTGGAAACCGGAACCGGCTCAAATACCTGCAACGTCCTGGGGTGTGCCGAATCCTTGAGTTTTCTGGGAGTTACCCCGGAAAAAATTCACTGGAATCACTTGGTCAACACCGATACCAGCATGAAAGACTGTGTCCAGACCGACAGCGCTGTGTCCTACCTGCAGTCTGAAGTCATCGCCACGGCCGTGGAGGATATTAAGCAAGAAATTTTTGACAGGGCCGAACCGGTTCTCAAGGCAAAATCTGCGGATATGGATATTGTTGACGGTCGGGTTTTTGTTAAGAAAAATCCGGACCAGGGACTCACCGTGGAAGAGCTGTTGTTCCAGGGAGATCTGGTGCCTATCACGATCACCAAAAGTAGATTGGCCAACCCAGAAAAAACAGGGGTTCCCTACTTTGCCAATTTTGCCGAAGTGGAAGTGGACATGGAGACCGGAAAAGTGGATGTGCTGCATCTGGTGGTGATCAATGACTGTGGTACCGTCATGTTTGCTTCCGGCGCCGAAGCTCAGCAGGTGGGAGGCCAGGTCATGGGAATGGGTGAAGCCCTGACCGAAGAGATTATCTATGACGAGATATCCGGAGTGCCCCTGAATTTTAATTTTATTGATTATAAGATTCCCACCATGGCCGACATGCCGGACATTGACCCCATCCTTCTTGAGGTCTGGAAGGGTGCCGGAGAGTACGGCGCATGCGGAATTGGCGAAGGCACCCTGACCTGCACACCGCGGGCTATCATGAACGGAATTTATAATGCCATCGGTGTCAGAATTAATGATATTCCGATCAAGCCCGAAAAAGTGCTCCGGGCTCTGGGAAAGGTTTAAGGAGAAAAAGATGACGCTTAGAAACTTCAAACACATATCTGCTTCGTCTCTTGCGGAAGCCACGGATATCTTGTCAAAAGCCAATGGTGCTGTTGCCATTGCAGGCGGAACAGATTTACTGGGGGTTCTCAAGGACAAAATTCATGCCCAAGGCCCCGAGGTCCTGGTGAATCTCAAGACAATTCCAAACTTAAATTATGTGAAGGCAACTAAAACGGGACTTTGTATCGGTGCCCTGACCACCCTCACCGACATTTGTAATGACGAAACCGTCAAGGAACAGTATGCGCTGCTGGCACAGGCTGCCCGTTCGGTTGCATCCCCCCAGCTGAGAAACATGGGCACCCTTGGCGGCAACATCTGTCAGGAACCCAGATGCTGGTATTATCGGGCGCCGGACGATCTGTTCCATTGTTTGAGAAAAGGCGGTACCAAATGTGCAGCCCTTCTTGGGGAGAATCGGTATCATTCGATTTTTGGCAGTGTGAGGGTAGCCGAACCCGCCTGTTCGGAAATCTGTCCCGGCAGCATTGAAATTCCGGCCTATATGGACTTTGTCCGCAAGGGAGATCTTTCCGGTGCTGCCTCGATTGTCCTTGCAAACAATCCCATACCGGCCATTACCGGGCGTGTCTGCCCGCATTTGTGCGAGTCCAAATGCAACCGATCTGAGTTTGACGAAGCCGTTTCCATCCGGAATGTCGAACGGGTTGTGGGGGATTATATCCTTGACAATGCAGGTGAGTTTTTTGCACCGCCTGAAAAGGAGCTCAAGGAGAGCGTAGCCATTGTCGGTGCCGGACCTGCCGGTATATCGGCGGCATATTATTTAAGAAAAGCGGGATATCTTGTCACGGTGTATGACAAAATGCCCGAAGCTGGCGGAATGCTCACCTATGGTATCCCGGCGGATCGGTTGTCCAAGGCGGTGGTTCAACGTCAGATTGACGCCTTCAAGAACATGGGCATTGAGTTCAAATTCAATGTAAGTGTTGGAGTGGGTGTTACCCTGGAAGATCTTCGAACAAAATTTAACACTGTATTCCTGGCATCCGGCGCATGGGGAGAGAGAAGCCTTCCCCTGGAGAAAGCAGATTTACTCACCCAGGGTATTGATTTTTTATCCGCCTTCGGGCTGGGTGAAAAACCTGCCGTGGGCAAACGGGTACTGGTTATCGGCGGCGGCAACGTGGCAGTTGATGTGGCCGTCACTGCCAGCCGTATGGGCGCTGACCAGGTTACCATGGTATGCCTTGAGTCCCGGGACAACATGCCGGCTTTTGAGGAAGAAATTGCAGAGGCCCTCCATGAAGGCGTTATTATTCAGCCTTCCTTTGGTCCGGACAAAATCATGGAAAAACAAGGCCAGGTCACCGGGATGGAGGTGGTCAGCTGTACGTCGGTGTTTGACGAGAAGGGCCAGTTTAACCCCACGTTTGATCCGTCTGTTAAACAGACCATTGAAGCCGACCAGATCATCCTGGCCATTGGCCAGTCCACCGATATTGCCTACGCCGGGGATCTGGAAAATAACCGCGGCTGGATTGTCATCGATGAAAAGACCTGCGCAACCAACATGGAAGGCGTTTATGCTGGCGGTGACATTGTCAGCGGACCTGCCTCGGTCATCCACGCCGTTGCTGCCGGCCGTAAAACCGCCTATTCCATTGCAAAAATTACGCCCAGGACCAGCATGCCCCTGGGTCAATCCCTTGAGGTGCATTGTTCCAGCCATGACAAATGTTCACGCGTGACCATAGAAGGTCTCGAGGACATCCGGTCCGAAGCAGCCCGGTGTGTGAACTGCGGCTGTATTGCGGTGAATGCCTCGGACATGGCCCCGGCCCTCATGGCCCTGGGTGCCAGGATCAAAACCACCAAAAGAATTATTGGTTCAGACGACTTCTTTGCAGCAGACATCATGAAGTGTACCATTCTGGAGCATGATGAGCTTGTGGAGGAGATACAGATACCCGCACCGGCAAAAACCAACCGGCAGGGCTATCAGAAATTTCGAATCAGAAATGCCATTGATTTTCCTATTGTCAGCATGGCCTATTCCTTTAACTTTGACGGTCAGATTATTAAAGATGCCAACATCGTTATGGGCGCTGTGGCACCCATTCCATTGCGGGCCCAGGCAGTTGAAGCTTTTCTTCAAGGCAAACCCATCAGCGATGAAACAGCAGTGGCAGCAGGAGATGTTGCGGTGGAAGCCGTCAGCCCACTTGCCAAAAATGCATTCAAGGTACAGGTTGTAAAGGCCTTGATCAGAAAAATACTTGTGTAAACATCCCCCCTGCCGGTGACCCCAGGGTTGCCGGATTGGTTAAATGTCAACAAAACATCAACAAAGGAACTTAAGTAGAATGAAACGACGCGAGTTTATCACGAAAGTTGGAACAGGAGCAGCCGTTGCAGCTGCAGCAACAGCAGTAGGGCTTTCTTTGGGTTGCAAACAGAAAACAGATGAACCGACTAAAGATAAAAAACAAGAAACAGGGTCATCTGTAATAACAGGTAAAAAAACACCCATCAAGTGGCGGATGCAGACCTATGCCGGGGCCTCCCTGGCAGCCCATGTCTGCAAGCCCTCCATTGATGCCTTTAACAAGGCTGCCAACGGCGACATGGTCATCGAGCTGTACAACGCCGATCAGCTGGTCCCCACGGGGGAATTGTTCCGGGCTATGCAGCGGGGCACCATTGATGCCGTCCAGAGTGATGAAGACTCCATCGGCGCACCCGTGGATGTCTCTGTGTTCGGGGCCTACTTTCCCTTTGCATCCCGTTATTCCCTGGATGTTCCCGTCCTTTTCCATCACTATGGACTCAATGAAATCTGGCAGGAAGCCTATGCTGAAATAGATAATGTCACCTGGCTGGGGTGCGGTTCCTGGGATCCGTGTAACTTCACCACCCAGGAGCCCATTCGAAGCCTTGCCGACCTCAAGGGCAAACGGGTGTTCACCTTTCCCACCGGCGGAAGATTCCTGGAAAAATTTGGTGTTATCCCGGTGACCCTTCCCTGGGAAGATGTTGAAGTGGCCATGCAGACCAAAGAACTGGACGGCATTGCCTGGTCCGGCATTACCGAGGCCTATACCGTGGGATGGGCAGACGTCAACAAATACTATCTGACCAACAACATCTCCGGTGCCTGGGCCGGGTCCTATTTTGCCAATTCGGAAAAATGGGATGCCCTGCCCGAACATTTGAAAACATTGTTCAATTTGGCCATGGACAGCTCCCATTACCACAGGCAATACTGGTATTGGTGGGGAGAGGCCCATTACAGAACAAAGGGCGGAAAACTGGAACTGACCACCATTCCCGAAGCAGAATGGAAAACAGTGGAAGACGAAGCCCTCAAGTACTGGGACGAAATCGGTGCCAAAAGCGCCAGAAGCGCCAAGGTGGTTGCCATCTTAAAAGAGTATGCCAAAACCATGCGGGATGCCGGTGCTCCCTACCGGTATTAAAACCCAATAAGTTGTTTTGAAGATAAGCACTGCCTTTTCGGAAGGAAATTGTCCGGGAAGGCAGTGCTCAGTTTAACCTTTAACCCAAATTGACAAGATCACAAAGGAAGTTTAAATGCCCAATGCAATAAAAACCTATGTAAGATGTGTTGACGCAGTAAACCGACGGGTGGGCAAATTTGCGCTGTATTTGGTTTTCGTGATGATGGGCATTCTTTTGTTTTCATCGATTTCCAGGACATTCTTTGATGTTCCCTTTAACTGGACAATGGAAATGGCACAGTTCACGATGGCTGCATATTACCTGCTCGGCGGCGGCTATTCCATGCAACTTAAAGCCCATGTGCGCATGGATGTGCTCTATGAACGCTGGTCAGAGAGAAAACGGGCTGCTGTGGATGTCATCACCTCCATGTTCCTGATATTCTATCTTGCGGTCCTCCTCTACGGAGGCCTTTCCAGTACCCTGTACTCCCTGACATATGGCCAGAGAAATTATTCAAGCTGGGGACCGCCCATGGCGCCCATCAAGATTATCATGGTCATCGGAATATTATTAATGCTGTTGCAGGCAGTTGCCGTCTTTTTTAGAGACCTGGCAAAGGCGAGAGGAAAAGAACTGGTATGAGTAATGAATATATTGCGTTGTTAATGTTCTCCACGTTGATGCTCATGCTTGTCACCGGCCAGCGTGTTTTTGGGGCAGTCGGGTTTGTTGCGGCTGTTTCTGCTCTGTGTTTATGGGGAGGCACCGGGGCCGCAGAGATGCCGTTTAACGCCAGTATCGGCCTTTTGAACTGGTACCCCCTGCTCACCCTGCCCCTGTTTATTTTTATGGGGTATATGTTGTCCGAGTCGGGCATTGCCGGCGATCTGTATCGCATGTTCCATGTGTGGATGGGGCCGTTGCCAGGTGGGCTTGCCCTGGGAACCATTGTCCTCATGGTGGCCATTTCCGCCATGAACGGATTGAGTGTGGCCGGTATGGCCATTGGTACCAGCATTGCCCTGCCCGAGATGCTCAAGCGTAAATATGACAAGATCATGGTTACCGGTGTGATCCAGGCTGGCAGTTCCCTGGGGATCATGGTGCCGCCCAGCATCGTGTTGGTGCTCTACGGCATGATTGCCAGACAACCCGTGAGCCAGCTCTGGTTGGCCGGTGTTTTCCCCGGTCTTCTGCTGGCAGTTCTGTTCGGGGGCTATATTGCCATCCGATGCAAACTGAATCCGGAACTGGGACCGCCCCTTCCCAAAGAAGAGCGGCAGATGCCCATGAAAGAAAAACTTCAGCTGCTCTACGCCGGCATCCTGCCCCTGGCCATTATTTTTTCCGTGACCGGACTGTTCATGATCGGGGTCACCAGCCTCGTGGAAAGCTCTGCGGTGGGAGCGGCCGCCGCCACCATTGCGGCCATCGCCAAAAAACGACTCACCCGGAAGGTATTGGACAACACCCTTCACATGACCCTGAGCGTGTCCTGCATGTTCATGTGGATTATCCTGGCAGCCCTTTGTTTCGGGGCGGTTTTTGACGGTTTGGGTGCGGTCAAGGCCATTGAGGTTCTGTTCCTGGAGAAATGGGGCCTGGGTCCCTGGCAGGTGCTGATCATGATGCAGGTTTCCTACATACTCATGGGCATGTTTCTGGACGATACCGCCATGCTGGTCATTGTGGCCCCCCTGTATATTCCCTTGATCATCAGCCTGGGATTCAACCCGATCTGGTACGGGGTTCTGTATACGGTCACCTGTCAGATCGCCTATATGACACCCCCCTTCGGCTACAACCTTTTTTTGATGAAGGCCATGGCCCCGCCGGAGATTACCCTGGTGGATATCTATAAATCCATTGTGCCCTTTGTCTTGCTCATGTGTTTTGGCTTGGCCCTGATCATGATGTTTCCCCAGATTGCGCTGTGGTTGCCTGAGTATTATTATGGAACCTAGAATTTATTAAATGAAATACTATGAAAAAGAAAAAATAAGGTTGGGACTAAAATCATGGAATCACTCACCCGGAACATACTCGATTGTTTAAACCAGGGAATTCCTTTTGCCCTGGCAACCATTATTTCCCACAAGGGCTCCACCCCGAGAACCTCGGGCAGCAAAATGGTGGTCCTCGCCGACGGACAATTATACGGCACCATTGGCGGCGGTCTTGTGGAAGCAAGGGTGATTGAGGATTGTCTTTCCATGATGGTCACTCCCCAGTGCCACATTAAAGAATTCATTCTGAACCAGGAATTAAAGGACGGGCTGGACATGGTCTGCGGCGGGGACCTCACCATCTGGATTGAAACATTCCCCGAGCCGTCATCGGCCCTTATCCAGGTGTTTACCGCCATGGCAGCCCAGGAAAAGGCCGGAAAAAAAACCATGCTGGTATCCCGGGTAAAAGGTTTTTCTGGTGCCGCCTTTACCACGGACAAATGCCTGGTTCTGCCCGATGGGACCATAATTGGTCCCCATCTGGTTCCCAAAGATCTCTTTGAGGCCATCCAGGACAACCAGTTTTCCGGTACAGCACCGGTACTGGAAAACCGCAACCTGGAAGAGTTCATCATTGAACCCAGCCAGACCAATGATACCCTTTATATCTTTGGCGCTGGCCATGTCGGGTTCCAGTTGGCAAAGATGGCCCATTTGTTGGATTTTCGCACCATTGTGGTGGATGACAGGGCTGAATTCGCTAATACAAACCGGTTTGAACATGCCCATACCGTCCATGTGGCTGACCAGTTTGCCACGGTTTTTGATGAGCTAACCCGTAAGGAACTGGCCATTGACGAGAACGCTTATATTGTCATCCTTACCCGGGGACATCTCCACGACCAGACCGTATTGGAGCAGGCCCTAAGGACAAAAGCCGCCTACATCGGGATGATCGGCAGCCGCCGGAAACGGGATCAGATCTATGACAATCTGATTCAACAGGGCGTTTCCCAAAGATCACTGGACCAGGTCTATTCCCCCGTTGGGCTCGACATCAATTCAGAAACCCCGGCGGAAATTGCCGTAAGCATCATCGGCGAAATTATTCAGGTCAGGGCCCAGAATAAATGATTGACAAAGATCCCCTATATATCTTTTTACAATTTGGTTTTATATATGATATTAGAGGTGGATGAAAAAACAAAAATTTTATACCTCCAGAGTTGCCCTTGTATCCTTTTCCCATTTTATCCATGATGCGTATACAAGCTTTTTGTCCCCCCTGCTGCCCCTGATTATTGAGCGTTTGTCATTGACCCTGAGTCAGGCAGGGCTTTTGTCCACGGTTATGCAGATACCGGCTTTGCTGAACCCTTTTATCGGTCTGGTTGCAGACAACAAAGGGCTTGCCCGGTGGCTGGTGATTCTGGCCCCCACCCTTACCGCCATTCCCATGAGCCTCATCGGTATCACCCCCTCCTATGGGCTCTTGTTGATTCTGGTTTTTTTTGCCGGGATTTCCGTGGCCCTCTACCATGTGCCGGCCCCGGTGTTGGTGGCCAAGTATTCAGGGGATAAAAAGGGCCGGGGCATGAGTCTTTTCATGACCGGTGGGGAACTGGCCAGAACCATTGGCCCCCTGTTTGCCGTGGCAGCCGTGTCCGTGCTGGGCCTGGATCATTTCCACTGGGTAGTGGTCTTTGCTGTGCTCACCTCCATCCTCTTGTATTTTACCCTGGAACGAGAGGAAGAGAAAACGGTCATTCGAAGGAACGGATCTCTTCTTGCCTCCTACCGGGAGATCCGCCATGTGCTCAACCCCCTGATCGGTATTTTAACAGCCAGGGCCTTTATGCATGCATCCATGGGGATGTTCTTAACGGTTTTTGTGGAAAGGAAAACCGGAAGCCTCTGGTATGGGGGCTTGGCCCTTGGCATTTATGAAGCCCTGGGGGTGGCAGGGGTTTTGTCCGCCGGTACCCTTTCCGACTGGATGGGCAGGCGTAGAGTCTTGTTCTGGGCCCTTCTGGTGGCACCGGTTGCCATTTTAGTGTTTGTATTCACCACCGGCGCCCTCAAGATTGCCATGCTGATGATCACTGGGTTTACCGTTCTTTCCACAACACCTGTTATGCTGGCCCTTGTCCAGGAGACAGCCAGGGATAACCCTTCGGCCGCCAACGGGCTTTTCATGATGGTCTCTTTTGCCGCCCGCGCTTTTGCCGTGGTCATTGTGGGGGCCAT
>Ga0307929_1000738_pt1 | contig 29557 bp, 23 predicted proteins | sample AceLakmetage1330_FD_203160 | JGI IMG/M metagenome (GOLD analysis project Ga0307929, IMG submission 203160) | Saline water microbial communities from Ace Lake, Antarctica - #1330 | ecosystem: Environmental > Aquatic > Non-marine Saline and Alkaline > Saline | place: Antarctica: Ace Lake...
AACGGTCCGGTCCTATCTCGACATTCTTACCGGATCATTTATGGTCCGGCAACTTCAGCCCTGGCATGAAAATATCGGCAAACGGCAGGTAAAAGCTCCCAAGATATATCTTCGCGATTCAGGTATCCTGCACAATCTGCTTAATCTACCTGATCCATACAGCCTTTCCGGCCATCCTCAGGTAGGCGCATCGTGGGAGGGTTTTGTTCTGGAGCAGCTCTTACGAATGGTCCGACCGGCGGAAGCTTATTTCTGGGCCACTCACGGAGGAGCCGAACTTGATCTACTCCTCCTTCTTAATGGCCGACGCTATGGAGTTGAAGTAAAATTCAATGAAGCCCCAAAAGTCACCCGATCGATGCGGATCGCCATGGACGACCTCGGATTAGACCATCTATGGCTCATCTATCCTGGCACCCACACTTATCCCGCAGATGAATTAATAACGGTCTTACCAATACAAAAAGTAACAGAATTACCCCGGATGATTGGCTGACCTTAAATAAGAGAACTCATATCCCACGATTTTTTACTTTCTTATTTTATTATCTTCCCTAATAACTCGCCGGGATGAGGTAGGCTAAGAGAGCAACCAGATTTAAGATAATGAAAATGGCCGCATAACTTACAGCCGCTCTCTCCCTCACCCGCTCACCGAAGAGATTAAGCAGCCCGTACGACAATAGAACCGCGATCGCTCCCAGAGCCGGGAAGAGGAATCTCCCCTGGGACTGGCGGACCAGCAAATTATTCTTGATAACTCCCATCAGGAGGAGAACTATAGCTGCCGCCAGGATACCCGCTTTTCTCTTCCATCCATCCTCCATCCCCTTCCGCTGTTTAATTACCTTTAGCCAGCCAATCAAACCGGCCAGAGAGATTAACCCCCAGGCCAGGTATAACCACCAGCCGACCCGGATCGACATCCAGCCGAATGTCGCCCAGAAGGACCGGTATATATCCTTCACCATCCATTGAAGATGCTCAACCGTCACCAGAGTTGGTGTGGTCCTGAGCAATCTCCATACCATCACCCGGAATTTTATCATCGCGTCATCCGGGAATAATATCACTGCTGCCGCGATACCTATAAAAATCGGGATTAGCATCAGAACTACTCCGGAGAGTCCCACCTGCCAGCTCCCGGCGTCCTTTGCTTTAAGGAAAATAACAATAATGGCAAGAGGGATAAGAAATATCAGATTAAACTTGGTGAGCAGCGCCAGCATTATCAGAACTCCCAGGCAGATGAAGTCCAGTGACCGTGCCCGATTCTCTTTATCCGCCAGGCGGACCAGGAAGAGCAGCGTGGCCGCCCCCATCAGCGCGGCCAAGCTGTCATTACCGATCATACCCGAGATGAAGTTGAACTGAGGGAGCGCGGCGGCAAAAGCGCCGGAAGAGAGAGCTACCGCGTGGTCGTTGGGAAAGACAGCCCGGGCGATTCGATAGATAAAGAAGATTGTTATCCCTCCTAATAATACCGAGACGAGACGCATTAGGTGGCCGCGGACCTCCGGTGAAGGGATCGACCAGATGGATTCCCGGCTGTGGACAAAAAGATTGCCGGAACCGGAATAATCCGTCCGGATGGCAGGGAATTCAATCCCTTCTCCCAGAGGCAGAGCGCGGAGAGAGAGAACTTTCATAACCGGTGCCGATATCAGATAATAGAGCGGGGGCTGGGAACGCTGATAGATAGAGAAGAGATATCCCTCCGACCAGACGGAATTAATAGCTCCCGTAAAACGTGGCGGTTTAAAATCACTCCCTTCCGAGAATCTACGGACACAGAGGTAATGAGACGGCTCATCCGGTGCTTCCCAGAGCGGGACTGCCAGGCTGTATATCAGAGCAAGTGAAAAATACAGCGCCAGAACCAATAGTAGATATTTTTTATCCGGGGAAAAATTCATATGATATAATTTATCCCGCACATGAATTATGTGCGGGATAAATTAGTTTTGAACAATGACTATCATCTATCGTCCGGTTTCGGAATTTTCTCTCCCGAAATACTTCGGGATCCCGAGTTGTTTCATGTTAAGTCTCGGGACCGAAATACTTCGGGATCCGAAGTTGTATAACATTAAGTCTCGGGACAATAGACCGCGGATTTTTACCCGGCGATGCCGAAGGCATTTTGCGGGGAAGCGGATTTATCGGATTGTTTTTTTCTCATCTGCATAATTCGTGTAATTCGCGTAATTCGTAATTCAATTTAGTTGCCCGAACAAAGTGAGGGCTTACTTCTTATATTACCGTTAATTCTCAAAAAATGAACGAAAACTGCATATCAAAGGCGGATGAATTAATTATATCTTTAATCTCCCCCGAACTCAGTTCGGGGGAGATTAAAGATATAGACTGGAACCGGATCTTCCAGACCGCTCTGGATAACCGCCTGGATGGTCTTATCTACGACTCTCTGGACCGAAACGGTCTCTTTGAGAGTCTTCCGGAAGAAGTCCGGCATAAATTCGAGGAGAGTTACCAACAAACCGTTATCAATACCCGGGTCTATCTGGAGACAGCCGGAGAGATTGCTTCCGCTTTCTCCCGAGCAGAAATCGATCTGATCATCCTCCGAGGGCCCACCCTCGGTCTGACCCTTTACTCCCGTCCCTACCTCCGCCCTTATGGGGACCTCGATCTCCTGATCAGAAAAAAAGACCTTCCTATCGCGAAGAAAACACTCATCGATCTGGGACTCATTTCCCTGCCGGGGCTGCTTCCCGACCGCTATTTCGAGAAGCACCATCTCCACCTCTCATTTAAAGATCCCCGAAGAAACGCCATCGTGGAACTTCACTGGGCACTCGATCACCCTTATACCCTCTATACGATCGATTACGCCTCACTCTTTCCGAAGAGAGAGAAAGCCTCATTCGAGGATTTCACCATTCCGGTCCTCAACCCGGAAGACCGGCTCCTCACCCTCTGCCTCCACCTAGTCAAGCATTGTCCCTTTCTTTCCTTCCTGCTCGATGAAGATGACCTACCCGCTCTTATTCTGAAAGGAAGATGGATGCTCTGGCTCCTGGATATCCATCTCCTGCTCACCGAACGGGGAAAATCGTTCAGATGGGAGAATATTCTGGAAAAGGCCGAAAGATGGGGACTGGATAAACAGGTAGCTATCTGTCTCTCCGCGGCTTTCCGGGTTTTTCAAACTCCCCTGCCAGCTCAATATCAAAACCAAGACTTGAAAATCAGATACAGCTCACCGGAGAGACAGCTTTACCGCCTACAGCTCGCGCGCCTGAGAGGCGATGTGAAGAACCTACGCCTGGGACAATTCCTTTTCGGTCTCCGCACCGATACCATCTTCCGGCCGATCCGAGCCCTTGACCTGATTAAATATCTCTTCCCCCCGCCGGAATACCTCAAAAAAAACTACCGAGCCTACGGCACCTTACTTCTCCTCGCATATCCCCGACATACCATCTCTGGTCTCATCCGCCTCATCCACAACTTCGCAGACCTCATCTATTACCGGACTATAAAATAATTACTAAGACCGCTCTGATTATTTCCATTCCCTTTTTATCAAGAAGATATCAATAATAATAGTTGTAGACATATTCTGGACGATCGTCCAGAATATGTCTACAACTGAAAAATCCACCATATTGCATCATACTGCAGAGTCCGGTATCGACAGGTCCGGCAAAAACATCATGGCTACTCTAAAAGAGGAATTATTGGTCCAGCTGGAAGAAGGGTCGGTCAATATTCTTAATCCCTATCATTACTTCTCCCGGATAGGAGAACCTTGCCCTCCCCGCACAATTTACAAAGCCGTAAGTCGTCTTGAAGAGAAAGGCCTTTTGAAAAAATTCAACAACGATAAGAAAGTTCATCTGCGCCTGACAGCAAAGGGGAGAAAAATCATCAATGAACACCGGGCATCGGATCGAAAGCCTTTTCCATCATGGGATCATAAATGGAGAATCATTATCTTCGATATCCCCGAGGAGAAAAAGCATTTAAGGAAAATGTTGCGTCGTTTTTTGATCTCAATCGGGTTTGGAAAAGTGCAGAGAAGTGTCTGGATATCTCCGCATGATCTGCAGAAGACCGTTCAAAGATATGCCGATAAACTAAATTTAAGTAAGTATATTTATCTGATGACCGCCGATTCATTCCGGGGCATCCCGGAGCGCGAAATGGCTGTCCGTTGCTGGAATATTGAAAAACTCCACCAGGATTATCTGAATCTTATCGAACAATATAAGAAACTGAAAGAGGAAGCCAAAAAACTCAAATCGGGTCCATCATCTGAAAATAATGATCTATTGACAATTCTAAAAAACCGTTTGGAATGGGATTACGACTCAATTCTTCTCCGGGACCCCCGCCTCCCACCGGAACTGCTGCCTAATCAATGGGGTGGTGAGAAAGCAAGGATATATATTAATCAATTTATATAATCCGCTCAAATACGCTCATAAGTTATTTTGATTTTTACCAAGGACCATTCGATCTTACAAAATCATAATAATCATATCATCCAAATCTGTAGACACTTTCTGGACGATCGTCCTAAATATGTCTACAACTAATAATTCAATGGGTTCGGCACCGAGAGTGCCTGATAGATCCCTTCAATCGAGATCGGGGTAGTCTTTCTTTCCTGGTGGCAAGTAACGCCCCAGATGAATCAGTGCGCTCCGGTATCGGCTCCAGTCCTCCCTCCGGGGAATAAGCATCACGGTCCAGGGATTCCCGGAAATCCGGCGGTATAGCATAAGTCCAATGATGAGGGTACTTCCGTAAGAGATGGTGGAAGCTAACGCTGCACCGAAAATTCCGTACAGCGGTATCCAGATCAGGTTCAGAACTATATTTACAACCAGGGCAACCAGGGCGGTACAGGTATTGATCAGCGGCTGGCCGCGAGCCGCGATATCGTTGGCAATAACCCGATAGACACTTAACGCGATAATTCCCGGAAGCAAAAGCTGGATGGGACGAACTGCGGGGAGATACTGATCGGAATAAAGAATGGTGACCAGCAAATTACTCACCCCGAAAAGAATAAGAGCGGCCGCAAGGGTGATCAGAAATACCGCACGGGCGATGACGGGAGTAAACGCATTTTTCTTTTTCACATCGGCCGACGCGGCTAACCGGGGAAAGAGAACCAGGCTGACAGCTCTGGAGACCAGCCAGAGCTGCTCAACCAGAACGACTCCAATGGCATAATAGCCCACTGCGGCGGGGTCGAGGTACCAGTTTATCAGGAGCAGATCAACGCGATAGCTGAGGAATATGAAGAGGTTCCCCAGATGAACCTGGATACCGTACCTCAGCGCGGATCTCATATAGGGACCGTTCCTCCGTAAAGACATCCCCCCCGTCAATCTCCCGGTCCAGCGGAAGATCAAAATTGAAGAGATCAGCCAGGCCAGCAAATTTGCCGTCAAAGCGCCTCAGATATCCATCCGAAAAAATATGAGGGCTATCCCGGTAAAGCTAAGGGAAAGAAAGGCACTGACTACGGCGGAGAGGTTGAAATATTTGAAGTTTTGCAACCCCAGGGAGACAGCCTGAATGTGTCGAAAAAATATGTGGGCTGGAATCAGGAGAAGTGAAAGAAAAAGATATTCCCCGCTGACAGACGGGAAAAATATGGAGCGAAATTGCAAAACCACGAGATATCCGGCCGCCATTCCGACCAGACTGAATCCGGCGGATAGAATGATATTTCCTCCCAGAACCAACCGGGGCGAAAACCGCCGGGAGGCGAGTAAATATGCCGTGGCCGGAACAATCCCCAGATTAGCTAAAGTAACTATGATAAAGGGGAGAAGGATACAGAGTGCATACACTCCCCTGCCCTCCGGTCCGAGGATCCGGGCAATAATAATTGAGGTCACCAATCCGAAAACCAGACGCAGGATCTGGCTTCCCAGGGTTACCGAACTGTCGAGAAGAAACCGACGCATGACCTTACTCGAAAATATATTCTGGAGATTTCATCTAAAACGACAAATTTATTCACCACGAAGTTCCCGAAGGACACGAAGAATATTTGAGAAACAAACAAACTTCAGCCCAATCTTTAAAGGGTTATTAAGCTTATCTTCCATCAGAAGTATTAATAAGTTATGTTAACCTATCCAAAGTAACTGAGACACTAATTAAGCCCGGTTGGAGTGTTTATGGACCGACCCAAAAAAGTCAAGATCGCCCTGATAACCTACTGGTTCTACCCCAATATCATTGTGGCAGCCCGGAGATTTCGCAATGTCCGGCAATATCTGGCGGAATACCCCGATCTTCATCTGGATATTTTTACCGGCTCATTCAACCGGGAATCTTCGATTCAAGACCGTTTTCCGGTCGATCTGACCAACGTTAAATATATTAAGCTCTATAAGAACTCCTTGGAAAAGAAAATATTTGCGGGGAAGAGCGCTTTCTCCCATCTGCTCAATCGGACCATCTTTCTGGGGGCAGCCGAGCGGAGGTTTGGCAGGAAGATTCTACGGCAGGAAAAATTAGAATCCTACGATATCTTCTATCTCTCCCTGGGGCCGTTCTCCTCCCTCCTCAAGACCGCTTACCGGTTAAAGAAAAGAATAATCCCGAGAAGAAAATATTGATTGAATACCGGGACGAGTGGGTGGATGGAGCGGCCCATTATGCCGCCCAACATCACCTGATTCATCCTTATAATAGATGGAAGAGCTATTTTAGACGACTGACCGATTACCTCTCCCACCACAACGGGAATCGGCTGGAGAAGAAGGTATTGCCGGCCTGTGACGGTATTATCGTCATCTCCCGGGAGATGATAAAACATTTTATTGAACGAATCCCGGAATTGGACGAGGATAAATTTATCTACCTCCCCAATGGTATCTCTGATAACGAGATAACCGAACTCAGGAGGTTGCGGGGAGAGAAAAAAATCCTCCGGAGCAAAACACTGCGCGTATTATACGCTGGAACCTTATTCGGATCGCAGGATATCCGGCCATTCCTAAATGCTCTGGACGAGCTTCTGGATGATGGAATCATGGCCCGCGACGATTTCGAGGTCGAGGTCTTCGGGGAAATAAATCCCACCGGAGAACGATGGCCCGAGCGCCTGAAAAAACTTGTCCGATGGCGGAGATCAGTTCCCCTAAATACGGTTTACCGGGAATATTTTAATCATGATCTCTTACTTTTCATAATCGGCGACTGGCCAAAATCCGATATCACGATGACCGGAAAGATATTCGAATTGATTGAGAGCAGACAGCCGATCCTCGCCCTTCTTCCAATGAACAAGAACGGATGTGCTCGGCGGCTACTGGAAAAATCCAATGCAGCCATCATGGCGGATATTAACAACCGGGAAAACATCAAGCAAGCATTACTCTTTTTACTGGATCAGAAGAAAAACAACAGAGAAATACGCGCTGAGAGGCGGCAGATGGACTGGTTTTACCAAGAGCACCACTATAAAAATATCTACCGGCGGTTATCTGAGACCTGCTGCCAAAATGGTATCGATAACTTTTAATACCTTATTAAACCCGGGAAATCGACTTCAAGGCATACTTGAGGTAGTCACAGAGGACTTTGGGGGTGTAGTTAAACTTGGAGATTCCGACTTCCCGGACGGTCAGGACGAAGGGAATCTCCGAGAACTTGTCGGTATACTTCCGGGCCTGATAAATCTCCTCAATCAGGATCGGGAATCCGGTTTCGGTCAGTTTCATCTTCGCCAACACGGTTGTCCGGATCGCCCGGAAACCCTGGGTGTAATCGGTGAGGGGGAGGCGGAAGCAAATCCGGAATACCACTCTACCCGCAATGGAGAATAACTTTCGCCATGCCGGCACATCCTTCATCCCCCCTCCCTCCAGAAATCGGGAGCCGATCACAAAATCATAACCATCGGCCATCTTCTCATGGAAATCCCGGATATAGCCCGGGTGCATGGTAAAATCGGCGTCCATGAAGACGGCGAAATCATATTCTCTTTTTACCGCTTCCCGGATCGCGGTCCGAAGGGCGGCGCCAAAACCGGTATTACTCGGGTGCTGGAGGGCAATAATATTAGGATACTCCAGCCCGACTTCCGCTATTTCCATTGCCGTATTATCCAGTGATCCATCATCCACCAGAATAATATCCGCCCGGTGCCCGTTTTCGGTCAGCACCTGGTTGACCTCACGAACAATCACGGAGACATTCCCCTCCTCGTTATGCATTGGTATGATAACGCAGAACTTCATTTTATTAATATTCTCAACGGGTTTTTTCACTTTTGTGGCTGTTTCCCAGATCAATATCTAATATTTTTCCTATGATCGCAATGCCAATATTTTCAGCCAAAAGTATATTTCCCTGATTTGTGCAATGGCCGAAATCACCAGCAAAATAGTCAATAAAATATCTCTTATAGGATGATTTCCTTACTGCATCCTTAAATATTTTCTCATTATCAACGAAAACAATTCCCTCTGGATTATAAAACATTTTAATCAACTCACTTACCGGACGCATCGGGTACTGAACACAGATCAACTTTATTCCCCTCTTCGATACAATCTCCTTAAGCCTGCGGTAATTTTGACCGGTAATACTTTGCTCCCATTTCGTGCGTTGGGATGCTAATCTGCTGGTATATTTTTCAGCCAATTTATCTTCACCCCGCATAAAGGAACAAAAGGATAGCGCGGCATACAACCTCTCATTCTTGAAATTGCGGTCAAGCGCCTGTTTATAGACCCCCTCGGCATCTGCCCAGTTTTTATTTCTTTTGAAATAATTTGCCAGTTCCAGATAAAAAGAAAGCTCATCCGGGTGGAGTTCGATCAGGTTTTTTAGTAACCGTTCGGCCTCCTCTTCCCTTCCCTGCCCCTGATATGAAACAGCTAATTTGCGGCTGGCCCAGAAATTGTCAGGGTTGATTTCAATGGCCTTTAAAAAATATTTTTCAGCTTTTACCCAACTGTGAACCCAGTTGTAAAAATTTGCCGCCTCCGCGCAAACCATACTATTCCGGGGGAATCGTTCGATAGCCTGATTAAATACATCCTCAGCCTCTTTCCACATTTTCCGGTTCCGGAAGTAATGCCCTACTTTAATATGCAGAGCCGCGTCATCCGGGTTGAGCGCAATCAATTTTCTATATGTCTCCCCGGCTTCTTCCAATCTTCCTTGTTCATAATACCAGTCACCCAATTTCAAATAAATAGCCGTGTTATTCGGATCAGCTAAGATCACCTGCTTATATCTTTCTTCTATCTCTGGATAATCATCCTTTTCCCCGAACTTGTTTTCTGTATTAGAACTTTCATCTCCGGTAGTTATCTTAAATTTAAGAGCAATACGCTCACGGATCAGCTTAGCCAATTTATAAAGCCTACATCCTTGAAAAAAGAGCTTGAGATTGCTCTCCTTCGTATTATCAGGATTCCCTGCTTGATACATATCATTTATTCCCATCATTGTTACAACTATATTCGGGTGATAGATATCAAGATAATCCTCTAACCTGGAAAGAATGGATGGACTTTGAGTTGCAATTATTCCTTTATTGATGACGGAAAAGGTTACCCCGATATTTTTTTCATTTAGAAATATTTCAAGTTGCCGGGGATAGGAAAATTCGCCGCCACAGGCAGTAGTAGATTCCCCCAAACATAGAATAACATAGGAGTTTTTCTTTTGAAGTGATAGCCTATTAGCCCGTTCCTGGCAGGTCAGAATGATAAAACCAGCTAATCGCAATCCTAATTCTATCAGGATGAGGCCTAACAAAATACCAAATAGGACCAAAGTTATTTTTTGTCCGATAGATCTTTTATCCATGCCACCGCAGCAGATCTTTGTCTTAATTTTAACTCCGGCACCAGGTTACATACCATTGTAACCCCTCCGGAAGCATTGGCCCGGATTCATAGCCCAGGACCTTTTTCGAGAGGATCAGGTCAGCTCATCGTTGTACATATAGAACTAATCCTTATCGTTGAAAGACCAAAATTAATATTTTTTCCGCGGAAAAAATAGGTTAGAAACGGGGAAAGTGATTATACGGGATAATAAACGCGTCATCCACCCAGAACTCCCCTTCCCGAAAGTTGTTCAGGCGGGCCGGCCGGAATTCAACTTCAATATCCTTTCCTGACCTTGATCCGGTCTTGAATACTCCCAACAATAATGTCCAATCATTATCTCCGGTTATTTTTCCGGTGCTGTAATAAGCTCGCGGAGTTCGATTGTTAATATCCATTATCTCTATCCGGATACCATCCCGCAACTGTTTGGTTTTAACAAACGCTCCGAAGAAATAATCGTGGCCCGTTTTTAATTTTATCGGCCCCTGTGAAATATGATGAAAATTCGGCGGCGGAGCCATCTCCCACCTGACATGTATCGCGCGATCTCCGGTATGAACTATCTCTCCGGTTATCCATTCTTCCGCCGGATCCCAATCACCATTCAGCACTTCAAAACCTGAATCATTAACCATATTTTGATTTCCATCTCTCCTCAAATAATTGATGAAATGCTGAATATCATCTTCCCCGACTTTATCAGGTTTGAGTTTCTTCACAAAAAGATAAACTTTCAGACCGATCTCGTATCCATGAAATGGAACATTGCGCCGGTTGGAGTACTGCCTTCTGCGGGATAGAGCATATATTCCTCCCAGTGTTTCCTTTATAAGCCCCTCATCTTCCAGCCCCTGATAGGAGAGGATAACCCAGATTCGACTGAATGCCTCTATTTTCGATAGCACTTCTTGTATATTCGCGGGGGTAATATCATAATTTTTTCTTGTTATCCGTTTATTATTCAAACCGGTGCGCCGACGGTAATACGCGAAGATATCCCGAAAAGTAGATGGAGGATCACATACAACCAGATCCCCATCGGCGGCATAGGAATCTATATAGCGGGCCGCTTCTCTCCATTGATCCCGATGGGTCTGTTTATAATAATGCTTAAGATTAAAGAGAGCGAGGATCACGAACAGCACAATAACCGGAATTCGGATAGATCGAAGATGAATCCGATCTATTCCTCTGCTCACCAATAAACATAGAGCCGGTAGAGCGCCGATAGTGACTTTGTGTATATAGATCGGGGTAGATAATCTGGATACGACAAAGGGGAGAATAACGGGGACCGCCAACCAGATCAGAAATAAATATATCTTGCCGGCATCCGGGAACCTCCATTGGTTCTTTGCCGGTCTCTGGAAATTGATGATTGAAGAGAGCAACAAGAGAGCAAATAATATACTCAGCAACCTGGTGCCGGAATAACTCACAAAGGTATGCAGAATCGTTGCCATCTCCGGTGTGGGAACACTCCATGAGCTATGAGATACCAGATTAAGTTGTTTGAATACCACTATAAGCCAGGGGAGATAAATGACAATCAGCAGCCCTTGAAGTAAGAGCCATTTTTTCAGATTTATTCCGGTTCGGTTTCTGGAGAAGAGGGTGAAGGAAAAGAGAAACAAATTTTGAGCTATAATTATAAACAGTCCCATGTTGTGCGTGTATAGCAGCAATACGGAAAAAAGCAGATACCAGGCTTTATCCGACAGGTAATTACCCCGGATCAGTTTTATAAAATAATACATGGACGCCAGTGTAAGCAGCACAAGCAGGCTGTACATCCGGGCTTCCTGGGAATAAAAAATATGAAAACGGGATAAACACAGAAGTAATGCCGCCATAATCCCAACTGATTGATTAAAAAACAGCCTTCCCACTCGATATATTAGAAAAATCGAGCAGGTGCCGATCAGGGCGGAGAGGAGGCGAACCGAGAATTCTGAGGCACCGGAGATAGCGATCCAGCCATGGAGCAGAAGAAAATAAAGCGGGGGGTGAAAATTGCCGATCACCTCAGTAATAATCCCGGTCGGAGCCAGTTGGGCAAGCCTAACTGATCCACCTTCATCCAGCCACAGGCTTTCCCGGCCAAGGTGATACACCCTGAGAGTAAATCCCAGAATCACAATCAAGATAATTACCGTGACGATCTTCCGATGAGTTTCCATCCTGATTCTCTTTTTCCAACATTCTCTTAACTCTACCAAAGACCAGAACAGATAAAAAAGTCAGAAACTGATAGAGTGGAGGATAATGCCCAACGCCGAGTTTGTTCACTTATCCTGATGCCGGGAATTCATCTTTCAATCCTTCCCGAAAAAAGATCTTACTTTTTGCTTCATTACCCAGCCGAGAGGTTTTGTTATCTGTTTCTTCATTGCCGGGGAGGCGGTTCCGATCATCCAGCAGTTCTTCGGGCAGTCGCTTACTCTCTCCTTTACCTGGATCGCGCGGGGACTGTTCCAGATCTCCTCGAACGACTGCTCATTGAGATTCCCCATACTGGTCTACGGCGTAGCCTCATCCAACCCGTTGCAGGGGCGGATCTCTCCGAAGGGATCGAGGAAGAACATATCCTCCCCCGCGCAGCAGGGAAGAAGCCGGGGATTGCCCTTAATGTAATTAATCAGGCCATGGTTGAAGTAAGCGCGAAACCAGTTCTTCGGTTTATTCGTCTTGAGCAGTTCCTTGATCAACTCCTCAAAACACTCAATCACCACTTCTTTCTCATGGATAACATTATCGGATTTATGAAAATAATACGAATTGTGGACCACTGCGGTAGCGAATTCCACCTTTAATGCCTGCGCCAGTTGATAGAGCTCCAGCATATCCCGGGCGGTCCGATCGGAGACGGTAATCCCGAAACCGATATCTTTTAACCCCATCTTCCGGAACTCAAGGAGAGTCCTCAATCCGTGATCAAAACCGTCCTTGATTCCCCGGAGTTCATCATTGGCAGACGGCAATCCCTCAATGCTGATCCTGATACCGATATCACCGGTTTCTTGGACCAGACTGATTATCTTTTCGGTAAAATAGCCGTTAGTGCTGATAACAATCCGCCGGGCTTTGGTCTTTAATATCCGGACAATATCTCCGATATCTTCCCGGAGGAAAGGCTCTCCTCCGGTAATATTAGCAAAATCCAGTTCGGGAAGTTTATCCAGTATCTCCGGTTTGAACTCTTCCGATAGAGCGGTAGGTTCCTTCCATATGTTACACATCACGCATCGGCAGTTGCACCTGTAGTTTGTGATTATCGCCGCTTCCAACTTGATTCCTCCATCGCTTGTTGATAAACTTTGATCAATGCACTGTAGTATTTTTCCGGATTTAAATTTTCCTCCACAAAATTCCGGGCTCTGGTTCCCAGTTCAGCAACCAGATCGCGGTCCCGCAATAAAACCTGGATTTTAGAACGTAGGTCGCCCGCGTCCCCGGATTTGAAGGTCAATCCGGTCTCATTATCCCTAACTATCTCCGGAATTCCCCCGATTCCGGCTCCGATGACCGGTTTGCCGAGGGCAAATGATTCCATGATCACGTTCGGATAATTATCATACCATTCCGAGGGGACGATTACAGCCAGTGAATTGATAATCTCCTGTTTTAGCACTGGGCCGGATCTATAACCTAAAAATATAATATTATCCAGGCATTCCTTTTTTACTATAGCTTCGAGAGCCGGTCGGATCGGCCCGTCGCCAATTATCTTCAAGGTCGCGTCCACGCCTTTCATGGCCTCAAGAAGAGTGAAAAGCCCCTTCTCCCGCGATAATCTGCCGAAGTAGCAGATCGTATTATCGGCTGAGCCATAGACAGGATCATACTCCCGGGTATCTATCGGGTAGGGGAGGTAAGTAATATTCCCGGTAAATCCCATCTCTTTTATTTTTTCGGCAAGGAACCGGCTGGGAGCGATAAAGAGATCGACCAGATGATAAACCCGCATAATTGAATGATGCAGATACATCTCGATTACATTCACCAGACTTTTAACCCTGCTTCCTTTCGTGCAGCGGCCCAGGAAGCAATGGTAGTATTGTCGTCCCCGGCATCTTTCACATATCATACCGTCCCTGGTCAGCGTATAGGCCGGACAGACCATCTTGTAATCGTGGAGAGTCATCACCACGGGAATCCCCCGCTCTTTCAGAGCGTGAATAATCGAAGGAGAGAGCTGATGGTGGATATTGTGCAGATGAGCGATCTGCGGTCGTTCGCGGCTTATCAACCGGGACAACTTCTTCCTGGCCTCAAGGGAATACAATATCCTGGCGGACCGCGAAATATCTCCCTTCAGGGAACCCGGCAGATTATAATCAACATTATTTACAAAAAATTCGCTCTCGGAGCAGGGAAAGTTCCTCTCATCCCGCATGGAAAAAAAAAGTACCCGATGCCCTCGGGATCGGAGGATCTCCGCCTGATTGAAGAACGCTCTCTCGCTGCCGCCCTTCAGGTAAAAAAATTTATTGATCAGGATTATCTTCATACGGCACTTTCTGGCTTGAGTCCTTTATTTTCATTACAGTTAACCGGTTTTACTATTGCTCCCAGTCGATTCCGGTCCGCGGTGAAACACGGAAGAAGGAACAATAATCAATACCAGTCCAATTTCATATAAGGTGCCGATCATTAGCAAAGCCAGACCATAATTTATGGCTTCAGCCGCTTTATAGAGAATAATAATATAGATAAATAAATTTCGCAGGGTAAAGCAACGAGAGAATTTCAAATACGCCAGCTTTAAGATGTACCCGATTAAGAATGCTTCCAGGGCCACCCCGGCGACGCGGGCGGTTATCATCCCCTCCCCAACTAAAGTCAGGGAGATTCCTCCTCCCGGGAAAGTCATGCCTAATCTCTCTTTTAACCAGAGGCCAAAATCAATCTGATGGCCCGGCAATAACATCTTCAGATTCATCACAAAGGGGGTCAACCCCTGTTTCCCTATTAACTCAAGATTCTGAAGATAAAGACCAATATTTCCCACATGGACAATTATCTCATTTATGAACCGATCGGAAAAACTCCGGTCCGGTGATCTTATCTGGAACATCATCACCGCCGCGAAGAGGAAGAGAAGGAAATAGATGACGGATTTTTTATACGAGATATTCTGTTTTAGATAATGAAAAAGAATCAGCAAGGTAATGATAAACCACAATATCGGGCGGCGGTTAAACGGCAACGCGATCAAGACCAAGCTGACCGCTAATAACCAGTAGTCAGCGATATCCAGCTTTTTACCGAAATACCACTTCGTCCCCACGTAAATCGGGACCACCGTATTGATCGATTTCGCCAGGAAGAAGAGATACCCCCGCCCGAAGATCATCTCCACCCGGGTCTCTTCAATAAACCCGCCGAGAAGTATTCTTAAAGCCCCGCCCAGATAAAATATAGCGGTTCCGGCCAAACCGATAATCAGGATTATCAGACAGGAACGCATCACCCTATTATATCCATTATCAGCCACGGGACCGACGGTCGCGGGAGGATGCTCGGGGGAAGGGAAGAATTTAAGCCGGGGGAGATGATAGCCGATCCACCAGAACAGAAAAGCAAATAAGATTAAGAATGCCAGATGAGAAAACCCCGGGTGCGCCAGGCCAATAGCATCTCTGCGATAGAAACTCACCAGATAACCGCCGCCCATCCAAAAACAATAATAGGCCGGAAAAAATAGATCCGGATCAAAAACAGTCCTTTTCCGATGAATATTTTTTACCACCGTGGTCAGAAGCGGTATTATCACCAGCCAGGGCAATAGCCTGCTTTCGTCCCCCAGAAAGAGAGTGACGGCCAGAGATAGAATTAATATGACTAAGACCATGATTTTGCAATGAGTGAGATAGCTTGCTACCGAAATTAACAGTTCCACCGGTTTCAACGGATTAAACAGTTCCAGCGAATCCAATAGTTCCAACGACTTTCAACGTCTGTTACAAGTATCCCAAACTCTTTAGTTGTTCTATGGTTTTCTCGTCGTTTATTTTCTCTTCGGTAATCTCCAGGGAACGGGACCGGCACCGGCGATACCAATTCTTTAAATAACTCTTCAATTCTTTCATCTCCCGCCCTCCCCGCCATGAGCGATTCTTCTTCTCTCCCGAGTCGGTTTCGAGATCATAGAACCCGGTCTTACCGAGAGAATAGAGATGGAGTAATAGCCGACGGAAGTTATGGGAGAGGATCAGATCCAAGATCATCTTGATTTTTTCTCTCCATGGCATTAAACGATAAATTGAGATAATCAGCTTCTGCCGAGAATGAATACAGGTGATAAATGGGGAACCCTCACAGATTATCCAACGTTCCTTCTGTTCCTTCCCTTCCAGGATCTCCCGGAATGATATTCCATCTATATCCGGCGGGAAAGCAAGACCCAGAATATCCATCAGGGTCGGGAAGATATCGGTTAGCTGGACATAACTCTCGACCTCTTTCCCTTCCCCGCTCCCGTTATAAAATACCAGAGGAACTTTAATCAGTTCCTGATGGAGGCTGAGGCCATGTCCGAAAAAACCATGTTCAAAAAAGCCCTGGCCATGATCCGAGGTCAGAATGAATAAATAATCATCTCGGGAAGATTGCTTTAGATAATTAATAAAATCACCCACCCACCGGTCGATATATTTAATTCCCGCGTCATAGCAGGCCTTAAGAAATTCCACCTCCGTCCGGCTTAACAGGCTCCGATGAAGATTCACCTTCCTCAGCACATTCCGCATCGACTCGTCGGAGAGATTCATCTCCTCGGTTAACCGCCGGATCTCCTCTTTTCCCCGCGGGATCTCGCCGGTCCAGAACTCCCGGACCAGTTCTTCGGGGGCACAATACGGTTCGTGGACATAACTGCCTATATGGATCAGAAAGAACAAATCCCTATCTTCCGGCGCGGCAACTATCTCCTTTAATCTGTCACTATCCCGGTCGATATCGAAATAGACCCGATTCTCGAAATGGCTGCCAAAGCGCTTCTCATCGAGCAGGGTATAAAAATTGCTGTAGAGAAAAGTTCTATAGCCTGCCGCAGCCAGTGACTCCGGAAGTGTTCTTACTTTCCCGGCAAGACCGTGGCGGTGGTGGGAGACTCCATGAACCGATGGGTAAAGACCGGTAATCAGGGAATAATAGGATGGATTAGTCCAGTTGGCCGGAGTATAGCAGTTTTTAAAAAGTACCCCGGCGGCAGCTATAGTATCTATCTTAGGCGAGGTATCGCGCCCATACCCGTAGCACCCCAGGCTGTCCGCCCGGAGCGCGTCTATTGAAACAATTATCACCTTCATTATTTTTTTCCTGCCCCGATTAATACTTCGGGGGAGGCCGAAAACAATATATTTTCCAGCCTTAAACAACACCTTAAATATATTATAGCCCTAATTGAACATCATAGCCATTATCCAGAACAGGGAATTATCGCAAATCACTAAGTTTTTTTAACGTCTTTTTTCTTCAACGTTCTTATTTTTCATCGTTCGTTATCTTTAACGTTTAACCGCAATCTCCGGTTAAGAAAATAACCCAATCCCAGGGCGGCAATTAGGGAACTCGCGGTTGTCGCCAGAGCTATCCCGGCGACACCGAACCGACCCATCAGGATATAATTCAACAGTATACCCAACCCGTTTAAGCAGAAGGCGTATATCATGAGAAAACGGGTATTTTTCAGAACCAGGTGAGCCTGAAAGTAGATCCGGGCTATCACATACGGGACCAGACCCAGCAGGTAACAGAACCAGACCCGCTGAACTTCGACAACCTGACCGGGATTGAAAGCGCCCCTTCCGTAGGCAATCCGGGCGATTGGACGATAAAATATCAATAAAAATATAGTAATCAAGACGGTAACTACTCCCACGATCTTAACCGCGCGCCCGACGTCATGCTTCATGGTCGTGCCAGATGACTCATAAAATCGGGCGGACCAATGTGAAAGGGTGGTGGCCATCAATCCGGAACAGATAAAAGTAATCGGGATAATGTAGAGCCGGTCGGCGTAATAGAGAATAGAGACATTCCCCTCCCCCAGCCAGCTTGCCATCGCCCGATCTATAATCGGCTTGCTCCAGATCGCGACCATGGCCACCGTCTGATAAGAAGCTTTCCCGAAGAAATCCCGCAAAGCCGGGACGAGAGAGAAGGAAAAGCGGATCCGGATTAAATTCAGTTTCTTAATCACTCCCAGCAGGATAATCATCCGAACGGCCTCCCCCGCTACGTACCCGATAGCAATGGCGTGTACCCCTATAACACCCCGAAACGTGAAGATGATCCCCAGGTTTACTATTGCCCGGAAGGCCGGAGAAATGGCTGGATAAGCGAACTTTTTATAAGCGTTCAGAGTACCGCTCAGGATCCCGGTCCAGACCAGGAGGATGATCAGGGGAACGGTCTCCAGGAGGAGATTGCGGGCCAAGATCAATGTCGGCTGATCAAACCGGGTTACCAGCGAGAGGACTGGTTCTGTTATCAGGATGAGCAGCAAGGCCAAAATCAATAAGCCCAGTCCGCTGATAGCCATCAGCCCACCGATAAAGCGGCCGACATCCTCTCCCCCTCTTCGCGCCTCCGCGATATAAGGAACGATGACGTATTCGACCACCGGAGCGAAAATGTTAGCCAGAAAGAGAACCACCCCATAGGAGAAAAAGAAGGCGTCGGTCCGGGAGTTACCCCCGAACCAGGAGGCGATAAAGAACGGGATCATAAAACCGGCCGCCCGTCCCAGCGTTGCCCAGCCGGTGGTTGTAATAGTATCCCGGACCAGGGGCCGGCTTCGAATCCGCTCCCATAATATTCTAACCGTGAATTTCACTACTTTAAATATTCCCGGCCGGTAACTATCAGGGTCATCACAGCGAATCCGATTACCACGGCAATCAGGACAATCAGGAGCCGGTTCGGTTTAACCGGCTTATCAACCGGAATAGCCGGAGAGACTATCCGGGTCATAAATGATAGTCCCAACCGGCTCTGAAGATCGGCAATCTCCATCTCAGCATCCGCCATCGACTTCCTCCCCTCTCCAATCCGCATATCCATCTCAGCCTTGAATCTGGTCAGCGTGGAAATATTTATCTTCTCCCTTAAAGCCGAGTCCTGAAGATAAAGCATATCCACGGCGGTGGAACCGGAAGAGTCCAGTTCCCCCAATTCCTTGCTGAACTCATCGGCGCTAACTTCGCCTTTTTCAATATACGTCTGGGAGAGATCCCGGTATCTGGTCTGAGCAGCGATGATCTTATCGATCGCGGAGATCTTATCGCGATTGGATTGGATTCTTTTCTCCAGCCCGTCTTGATAAGGACGATACCTCTCTTCGTGACGCTTAACAATGATCCCAGCCAGAGCATTCAAAACGTCAACCGCTTCCCGGGGTGATCTTCCTTCGTACACAACCTCCAGGATGGGCAGGAATTTATTAGCTTCAATAAAAGTAATTACCTTTAACCGCTTCTGGATTTTTATCAGCCTTAACCCCAGATCCAACTGCCGGTTAACCTCTGATAGGATCCCGATACTGGATATCAAATTAGCCGACGCCTCAGGTTCTTCAAGAAACTGCATCTCCTGTGTCCACGCCCGGGGAGAGAGATATATCCGGCCCACTTCCAGGATCAACGATGATTGATAAGCCCGGGGGACAAGGAAACTGAGTGCCCCCCCCAGAATAGCACAGATCAATGTACCGGTAATAATCAACTTCTTTTTCCTGACGATCAGCTTTAACAACAATCTCATATCTATCTCTTCAGTCATTGCATAACCTCCATAATTGTTTCTCAAGTTGGTTTGTTGGGGAATCTTTAATCAGTATTCCTTATAGACTGCCAACGTCTGTTCCGCGATTCGGTCCCAGTCATAACTATCACGAAGGATCTCCTGTTCTCTTTCTTCTTCCGTTTTGGAGATACCCTTCTTGAATAATTCCCCCAGCTTTTCACTCAATCTGCTTACGTTCCCCACCGGAAAGTACCTGGTCCCCGGCAAAGGAACCTCCTGGTGGGGGGGGATATCACTAATCAGGGCAGGAAGCCGATAACTCATCGCTTCCAGGAGGGCGATCGGCAAACCTTCATGATATGAAGGGAGAACAAACAAGCCGGCGTTTGAAAAAAGCTCGGCGAGGGGGACGCCGGTGAGATAACCGGGGAGAACAATCTTGTTATCCCGTAGGGCCGCGGCCTTGATGGCCCTGGTGGTCTCATTCTCATGGTCGGCGCCCCCGGCCATAACCAGTTTAAATTCCGGATTATTTAATAGTTGGTACGCGGCGATCAGATCGATCAGACCCTTCTCGGGAACAAACCGGCAGGCGGAGAAGACGTATTTCCCCGGCTGGAGACCGAATCGCTTGAGGATTTCGCCGGGAGGAACCAGCTCGGGTATGACCACACCGTTCGGTATCAATCGGAGGTCTTTTCGGCCATACTTCTTCTCCAGCATCTCTTTGATTCCGGATGATATAACTATAACCCGATCGGCGAATCTGGTCCCCAACACCTCTCCCATGGTGAGTACGAATCGGGATAGATTCCCCCATTTTCGTCGCAGGTAGTCAGGACCATGATTGGTGACCACCACTTTAAAACCCAGAACTTTGGCCAGGGGGGAGAAGACCGAGGGCCCGATGGCATGGAAATGAATAATGTCGGGGCGGTGGAAGGATGCCACAATCAACCCATAGAAAGTATGGGTAATTGCCTCCAGATATTTATTCCTGATCGCCCATAGATGGATAAACTTTACATTTTTCCACTCGGAGAACCGACGTTCGGAAGGGATATATGGAGAACGAGTGAAGACCGTAACATCACAGCCCATTTCAGCCAACCGGGGGTAGAGCTGCTCACAGTGCATTTCTACTCCGCCTGGAACATCGGGGAAACCCCGTAGCCCGAGAACACAGATTTTGATAGGCTTATGAGTCATTACCTTTTAATCAGATTTTGGGTTAGTTTTGCAGCAAGGCCTACATCAATATTAATAGTTAAGCAACAATCTATTGATTATTTTTTCTCGTCCAGCCACTTAAGGGATCAATATCAAATCCTGAATATAGAGACCGCTATTCCGTGACAGATTCCTGATCTGAATATTTTTTATTGCCCGAGGATGGGGAAATGAATAGATGGCATAATATTCATGGGCTTTAAACTGTTTTTCCCCCGAATCTACCGGCCAACTTATGAAGATGGGAGCCTGCTGATGCTTCCTCCGCCAGGGGTCGGCGAATTCCCACCACACCTCGGCGGTGTCTTTCCCGGCGATAACGGGATAGGCCCGATCATATCCTTCCACCGTCTTCACGAAGATCCGGCCAACCTCCTCTCCCTGGGGTATAGAAGAACCCCGGTGAAGGCAGGAGACAATCCCCACACCCTCCACCATCTCTCCGTCGTCAAAGCTTAATTCCAGTTCCCCTCCAGGCCCCAGGAACGTACTCTTCCCCAGAGCCCGCGCGCCTTTGCCAAAATATTTCCTTACCAGTCGGCCCCGGTCAACCGAGGGCAGGCAGCGTGAGGGCTAAGTTCTTTAAACCCCGGATTGGCGGCACCATTCCACATAAGCGCGCAGGCCTTCGGCCAGTTTAATTTTCGGCTCAAATCCTAGAACTTTTCTGGAAAGGGTCAGGTCCGCTTTAGCCCGAAAGAAATCGGCGGAGCGTTCTTCTGTATGCTGAATCGGGACACGGACACCCGAGGCATCGATTACCAGTTCCGCTAATTCATTTATCGAGGTCTCAATCCCGGTGCCGACATTGAATACGCCGCCGGTGGCGGCATCTTCGCGGGCGCCCCGGATATTGGCTTCTACCACGTCTCCGACGTAAACAAAGTCCCTGGTCCGGTTTCCGTCTCCAAAGATGATGATCGGTTTCCCGGCCAGCGCCCGGAGGGTGAAGATGGCCACCGCGCCGGACTCCGATTTTATTGCCTGACGGGGGCCGTAAACATTAAAATACCGGAGACGCACGGTATCAAGCCCCAGCTCATCGTTGAAGACCTTGAGATAAGCCTCCCCGCAGACCTTGGAGGCGGCATAGGGAGAGAGAAGCGACTCCCGGGTTGCGAGGGTGGGATAACTCTCCCCTAGTTCTCCCGGACCGGCATTCCCATAGACATTGGTAGAGGCCATTAGGAATTTTATCACCCCGGCCTTCCGGGAAGCCCACAAGAGATTGAGTGTTCCCCGAGCGTTAATCTCAAAGTCCTCCAGAGGATTTTCCACCGCCCGGGCCGGATTAATCTGGGCAGCGTGATGAAAGACGATATCCACCCCCCGCACCGCCTGATTGACATCTCCCTCATCCCGCACGTCCCCCCGTCGGATATCGACCAGAGCGGGATTGATATTGTCCGGATTCCCGGTAGAGAAATTATCCAGCACCCGGACCCGGGCACCTTCCCGAAGTAACCGGTCGGTAATGTGGGAACCGATAAATCCGGCACCACCGGTTACCAACGCGAACTTTCCTTTTAAATCCATAAAGCTATCCCCTCATGATTTTGAATATATCCAATACCGAAACATGGCGCCCCAGCTCAGATTGTATCGTTCCCTCAATCCCTTCCCGAAGAACCAGTAAAAAACCGGGGGATAAAGCACCCGGGCGAATAAGGCCGGCCGACCGACCAGACGAACAAATTTATCATAAGATACTTTTTTACGCACCAGATAAGGAAATAACTTCTGAGCATTAAAAAATAATTCACTTTTAATGGGATCATCAATCACGCTCTCCTGAAAATATGAATAGGGGAATGAGCCGGCGTCTTGGTCGGGACGCTTTATTGTCATCTCCTCGGCTATCGCCGTTCCCGGATACGGCTGGAGGATCGAGCACCAGGGATAGGTAGTCTCAATCTCCTGATTGATTTTAACCGTCTGATAAATATCATCTACCGACTCATCAGGGAGCCCGATCATATTGTAGGTTAAAAACGGCATCCCGTGAAGATGAAGAGATTCGGCAGCCTGATAGATATTATCATCGCTAACCGGTTTATTATATCTTTTCATCCTGATATCTTCAACCCCACTCTCGATCCCGAAGTAAATAACCTCACAGCCCGCTCTCTTCAGGAGTGCTACCAGGGAAGGATTGATCTGGGTCGCGGTAGCCAGACACTGAAAAGGCAGATCGATCTCTTTTTTATATCGGCAGCAGAACTCTTCCACCCATTCTCTCCGGAAGAGAAATTGATCGTCCACGATATTTAATCCTTTCCATCCGTATTGCTTCAGTTCTTTCAGCTCTTTTATCACGCTCTTTACCGAGCGTTGCCGAAATATCGCTCCCTCCCCGTGATATATCCTGTTGTAAAAAGCATTAAAACAATACCCGCACGCGTAAGGGCAGCCGCGGGAGGTCCAGATGGATTTTACCGGACTCTTCCTGAGGGAGGGATAATTCTGATATAATCTTCTATCCGCGGGCGGCAGAGCGGAAAGCTCCTCCGGGGAGAGAAGGGAAGTGACAGGATTTCGGATAATGGTGTCACCGTCTTTCAACCAGATATTCGGCACCTCCCTGATCGAGGCGAGGCTACCGTCATATCTCTCCATCAGCAGCCCCAGGGACTTCTCCCCCTCACCGACACAGATAGCGTCCACCCCCGCTTCGCGAACTACTTCCGGGCGAAAGGTTGGATGCGGGCCGCCCAGGATAAGCAATGTCTCGGGCAATTGAGCTTTTATTAATCGAGCCGTAGCCAGAGCCCATTTCAATGAAGGGGTGAGAAGACTGATACCGATAATTTCCGGTCTGAGCTTTTTCAGCAGCCGGATGTTCTTTCGCGGGTTAATGACTATTCGGGCTTCATGCCCCAGGGACCGGAGATAGGAGGTAAGAACCATCACCCCGAGTTTTTCTTCGATCTCTCTCTGAATGAAAATGATTGAGTTCATCATATTTCAACCGAAGATTACATCCAACAGCCGGCGGCCGATTATCCGGCATTGGTTCGGGCGCTTGAGGTCCTTCAGTATCCCGGCGATAATTCCCGGACGCAGATAAAACGAGAGGGTTGCCTTTCGCTGGAGTTGCTTCAATCGTTCCGGCGGGATATCCGATAACCCCGGTACCACCCGGGAGGGGACAAAGTCTTCCCAGTTGATATTCTGGCAATCCCGTTTCTTGTAGTCATCCCAGAGCGGCGAGCCCGGCAGCGGTATGGTAATCAGGAAAGAGGCCAGATCGAGCGGGAGTTCGCGAGAGAAAGAGATCGTCTCACCGATATCCTCTTCGGTCTCGCCGGGATAGCCGATCAGGAAGAAGCCGGAAACCCGTATATCCGTACATTCCTTGATCAGCTCGATCTTCTCCCTTATCACCTCCCGGGTCAAATTCTTCTTCATTAACGCCAGGATCCGATTACTCCCCGATTCAATTCCAGCTGCGAGGGAATAAAAACCGGCCCGTTCCATCAGAGTTAAAACTTCTCGATCCAGTGAATCCAGCCGGATCCCATTGGGCAGAGAGAAGGACAGATCCAGATCCCGTTCTATTATCTCCCGGCAAAATGCGGCTACATACTCCCGCTTCCAGGTGAAGTTATCGTCCTCGAGATGGAACTCCCTCACCTCGTACCGGTCACGCAGAAGGATAATCTCCCTGATTACATTCTCCACCGACCGGTATCTGATCACCGGACCAGTCAGGGCCCGGGCCGCGCAGAAGGTACACGGAAAGGGACAACCCCTTGAGGTTATAATCGGCGCCACCGGCGTATTTCGGGAAAAAATCCCGTGGGTGGCGTTCGGATAACTCCGAGGATCCATCAGTTGCCAGGAGGGGAACGCTATCTCATCCAGATCCTGAACCGGGGCCCGGGGATTAACCATCACCCGGCCGGCCCGCCACCAGACCAAATTGGGAATCTCCCCGAGGCGGGCCGGGTCAGAATAATCTTTCTTTCCCAGCTGAAGAAAATGCTCCAACCCGATCTCCGCCTCCCCCACAAACCCGAAGTCCATCTTGTCCAGGTAGACAGCTGTTCCTTCCGGATCCCCGCTGATATGGGGGCCCCCTACAACAACTACACTGCCGGGAGCATATCTTTTGATAATATCAATATGTCTCTTTACATACGGGATTTCATAGCTGAACATCTGTATCCCGATCAGATCGTATCCATCCAGCTTCACCAGAGAAGTAAAACCATCCCAGGATAAATTCTCTTTACCCGCGTCAATGATATCTACCTCGTGTCCTTCCCGGATAATTACTGTGGCAAGATAACCCAGACCGAGAGGGGGCTGAACCACATAATAAGTGCTATTTATCGGTTTGAGTAACAGTATCTTCAGCTTGAAAAACCTTTTTTAATATCAACCTTTATCCCGAGTAGTGCCAATAAAGTCCCAATCCCCGGGATCAGAGTTCCAATAATAATAGCCGGGATAGTCGGGGGGATTTCCGTGATTTTCGACGAATATTGAATTGACTTGGCCAGAACAATTAGAAAATATCCCAGGATTAAAAACAACCAGATAAATAGTATGGTTTGATTGAAAAGGCCTGCAATAAAACCCGCACTGACCGAAAGCAGAAAAACTAATGGGACCAGATAAAATATATTGGCCGCACTGCAGTTTTCCTTAACAACGCTAATGGCCGAAAAGCCATAAATGAATCTCTGGCGAATGAACGCACGAAAAAGTGATCTTGGGTGATGAAAGACGACAACTTCATTTGAATAAAGTATCTTTCGATTATATGAAACTATCCGGTTGCATAATTCAATATCTTCACCAATGATCAAGTCATCATTGAACCCACCCAATATATCCAAGGCTTCTTTTTTTTAACTTCCCTCTCTATTTTTATTATCTTCCCTTCTTCCCTCAATATGTATATGGCCGAGACCAAGGAGCAAACATTACAAGCCTACAAGGATTTCCTACATCTCTATGGAGCCAAATTCCCGGCCACGTATGAATGCTTGAGAAAAGATACCTGCCCGGCAAAACCAATACCATATTCTTTCTGTTTTAAACTTCCTTACATAAAGCTGACTTTATACCTTGATAAACTGCAATACCGCATATTAAATAACGAAATCAGAATGAAGAAATCTTCTTTGCCTAATGGGATAATTTCCTGAATTTATTCTTTATAACCCAAAGCAGTGGTACCATAATCTGTTTCTTCATAGCCGGAGAAGCGGTTCCGATCATCCAGCAGTTTTTCTTGCAGTCTCTCACTTTTTCTTTTAGCAGGCTCGCTCGCGCGCTATTCCAGATCTCCTCGAACGACTGTTCGTTGAGATTACCCATACTGGTTTCAGGCGTTGCCTCGTCCAGGCCGTTGCAGGGCCGGATCTCTCCAAAAGGGTCGAGAAAAAACATATCCTTCCCGGCCCCGCAGGGGAGCAGTCTCGGATTGCCTCTGATATAATTAATCAAGCCGTAATTAAAATAAGCCCGGAACCAGTTCTTGGGCTTATTTGTCCGGAGTAATTCCTTGATCAACTCCTCAAAACACTCAATGACGGCCTCCTTTTCGCTAATAACATTATCCTCTTTATGAAAATAATATGAATTGTGGATCACCGCGGTAGCAAACTCTATATTCATGGCTCTGGCCAGTTGATAAAGTTCCAGCATATCCCGAGCGTTCCGATCGGAGACGGTAATGCCGAAACCGATATCCTTCAGCCCCATTTTCTGCAGTTCCAGCAGAGTCCTCAAACCGTGGTCAAAGCCGTCTTTTATTCCCCGGAGTTCATCATTGGCGGCCGGTAAGCCCTCGATACTGATCCGGATGCCTATATCTCCGGCATCCTTAACCAGAGCGATTATCTTTTCGGTAAAGTAGCCGTTGGTGCTGATAACAATCCGCCGGGCCCGGGTCTTTACTATCCGGACAATCTCTCCAATATCTTCCCGGAGGAAAGGCTCTCCTCCGGTAATATTGGCGAACTCAAGATCGGGAAGTTTCTTCAGGATCTCGGGCTTGAACTCTTCGGACAGGGTGGTGGGAGACTGCCAGATGTTGCACATCACGCATTTGCAGTTACACCGATAGGTTGTGATAATCGCCGCTTCCAAATTAATTTCTCCTTCGTGGACTTCTTGGTTGAAATTATCTTTATAACTCACACAATATGACTTAGAACCACACGAATTTATTGTCTCGATAATTCTTATTAAAATCAAGTAAACTCAGGGTGTCGATGAAAACCGGTCCCGATAATATCAATTAAACAAACCGGGATCCCGAAGTATTTCGGTCCCGAGACTTAACATGAAGCAACTCGGGATCCCGAAGTATTTCGGTCCCGAGACTTAACATGAAGCAACTCGGGATCCCGAAGTATTTCGGGAGAGAAAAATGCAGAAGTAAAAAGATTAGCGGAAGTCGTTAGGGAAGGGAAGGGAAAACCGGGGTAAATCCCTGATTCGGAATTTTCAGCCGGAGGATGATGCGCCTCTGGCGCACAATAAAAGGATAAAAATAGTAGCCGCAGGCTTCAGCCTGCGCCCCGACAGCGGCGGGGTGTTCCAACGGCCTTTAACGATCTTTAACGTTTTTTCTTTTCAATGTTAGCGCCAAAGGCGCTAAGTTCCTGTTTCGGAATTTCAATAAATGTTTTAAAAAAGGTAGCCGCATGCTTTAGCCTGCGTTTATTGCGCACCCTAAAGGGTGCGGCTACCAAAAGTTAGCGCGAAGCGCTAAGTTCTATCTAATCCCTCCGTTCTTTCAAAATAGCGATCTCCGCCCGAAGTTCTTCTATTTCTCTGGATTGAGCCTTGACCGCGGCCAGGAGCATATCCACCGTGTCGGTCAGGTTGATCGACTTGCCGTCGGTCGAGCTGATCTCATCCGGGACGTCCTCGGCGATCATCCCCAGATGGACCTCCCCTTCATTCCCGTCGCTGAGAAACCGGTACCGGCAGATCTCGGTCTCGCCCAGCTTATCCAGAATCAGTGAACATTCTTCATTGGTCAGGGGCTTGATATCCCGCTTCAGTTGGCGGGAACTATTATACTTGTATGAGTCAGAGATCACGTTCCCCTGGACCGAGAGTTTCTGAGATGGGGTAGCAGTCCCGATGCCGACGTATCCGTTGTTGGCGATCGTCAGGAGACGGGTGCCGTCGCCGGCGACGGACGTCCCCAGGTCTTCGATGACGAACTGGCCGCTATTTACCCCGGAAGCGCGGGCGCCGATCACATAGGACTTCCAGATCGTGCTGAAGTCCCCCGGCGCGGTCCGGACCAGCATGAAGGCGGCCGAGTTGACGTCCCGGTCCATCCGGAAGGCGGCGTTGTTCCCCTGCAGGTGGAGCTGCCGGGCCGGGCTTGGCGTCCCGATTCCGAGGTTGCCCTACCGGGTCAGGTAGAACTTGCCATCGGCCTGTGTATGGTCAATGGAGATGGCGAAATCCCAGTTATATGAACCGGCTCCTATCTCTCCGACACACCAGTCCGGCGTCCCACCGGCCTCAAAAATCAGATAGCCGTTGCTGCTGGAAAGGTGCGGTCGATGAACAACCCCGCGTAGCCGAAATCGGACTTGATTCGACCGATGGCGGAGGTTGAGGATTCATAGATATCAAGCAAATAGCCCGGGTCGGTCGTTCCGATTCCGACATATCCCCCGTTTTCGATTATGAAGCGCGTGTCGCCGCTAATGCTCACCCGGAAAGGATCGTCGGAGCCGTCCTCCTCGACCTGGAGCTTGGTAAAGGGGCCGCCGTCCCTACGCCGACCCGGTGGTTCGTTCCATCGACGTATATGTCGTCGTCATTGTTCCCGCCCTCAGACCTTTCGAAAGCTGCCATAACCTCTCTCATCTTTCAAAAAAAAAACCGGTCGAACAGTTTGTCCGGAACCGGGGTGTAATTGAAGCCCTCTCATTATATTAATAGAGTGGTTTATCTGTTAATTATACCATAGAATGACCATGACTTCCTGATTATTCCATTATGTCTATTTAATGCCAAGTAAAACTTAGAGCCATCAGCGCTAACTTAAACGTTGGAAAAAGAACGTTGAAATTGAAAGAAGTTTACCGAATAATCTGGATCTCCATTTGATCATATTAAGTCTCGGGGCAATAACCTCTAAGGAAAGCAGGAAGGCAGGAGGGTGGAGTATTTTAAATTTTCCTGCTTTCCTTAGAGGTAAAGTTGCCCGAGGCAAAGCCGAGGGCTAAGTTCTTGAATCAAGTTCGTTATCATGGGCAGCATTAAAAACAGAATGAAAAGGATAGTCATCGCCTCTCTGATCATCCTCGCCGGCGGGCTCGGATACGCGACACTGACCAGAGGGCACAGCTGGGGAGATGATTTCGCCTGCTATATTATGCAGGCAAAAAGCGTCACGGAAGGTACCCCCGAAATATTCACGGAGGAGAACCGGTTCACCGTGGAGCACTCCAGCCACCGATTCGGGCCCGTTGTCTGCCCCTGGGGAACCCCGATCCTGCTCTCCCCCCTCTACCTGCTCTTCGGGATGAACCTCCTTGCTCTCAAGTCTCTCAACCTTATCTGCTATATTATCTTCCTCTCATTGATGGGGGTGTTTCTTTTCAGAAAGCTCAATCTGCTCGGCCTGGCCCTCCTGATATCACTATTCGGGTTCAATCCGGAGATGATCTCTTCGCTTAACGATATCCTGGCGGATATCCCGTTCCTTCTCTGCTCAACCGTAACAATCTTTCTTATCGGGAAAG
>Ga0307929_1000742_pt1 | contig 29473 bp, 27 predicted proteins | sample AceLakmetage1330_FD_203160 | JGI IMG/M metagenome (GOLD analysis project Ga0307929, IMG submission 203160) | Saline water microbial communities from Ace Lake, Antarctica - #1330 | ecosystem: Environmental > Aquatic > Non-marine Saline and Alkaline > Saline | place: Antarctica: Ace Lake...
GCCGCATCTCCTCCAACTACCTATAAAGAAATCGTAGGCAGAAACCACAACATCTTGGGGTGATCAAACCTCAACTTGCGTTAAATTGATACCCCGCATTGGGATTACGTTTATAATTACAAAAATAGTTCTTCTGTTGCTGTCGGTTCTCATTGGCTATTGACCGCTGCGCACGTGGCGGACGATGGCGGAACCGGTACTGTCGTGATGGATGGAATCAGCTATTATCAGCAACAGATTGTCTTTCATGCGGCGGTTGATGATTCGGAGCATTCCTATAACACGGATTTAGCACTGGTTCGCTTTGATAAACCGTTTCCCGAGCATTACCCGCTTTATACCGAGTTTTTCCCGACACGCCCTTCGAGCTCCAAGTTGAATGCGGTTTTGGTCGGTTACGGGGTAACCGGAACGGTTTACAGCACGTACTATACTTCGAGACCTTACACCGACACTTCGAAAGGTGTGCGACGGTGGGGCAGTCAGCGGATTGATGGTGGTGATTCTATCGATTATGATGGTGGCGGCTCTGTTGGTATGTTTACAAATCCTGTTGGCATCAAAATGGACTTTGATCAGGGTGACACAGCCTATGAAGCCGGAGTCGGCGCATATGATTCCGGCGGCGGGACGTTTGTTGAAGAGGGTGGAATCTGGAAGTTGGCGGGGATTAATACCATTCGTTACGGAACGGATACGGATTACACGGGAACCTTCGCAGTTTCTGTCCCCGCGTACGCGACATGGATTACGCAGACGATGGATGCCGTAACCGGTGATGCGGATTCCGACGGCATTCCGAACTGGTGGGAAGAGCAGGCGGGGACGAATGTGGTTACGACGACCGATCAGGACGGCGATGGGGTGAACGGGTTGGATGAGTACGTTGCCGATACCGACCCGACGGATGGCGATGACTTTTTCGAGATGGATGATTTTGTTGTTTTTGGCAATCAGACCGTCACGTTCGACGGAAGTACGGCGCGGCAATATCAGCTTCTTCACACCACTAATGATTTGGCTTCCACCAACCTCACATGGTTTGCCTCGCACACGAATAAGGTTTGGGGCACAGGAACGAACTCCTCGATTGTCGTCACCAATAGCGAGAAAATCGTCTTTTATCGGCTTCAGGTAACGCTTCCGTAGTCGGAGCATATCTTCGAAAAGGGAGCCCTGTCTTGTCTTTGGATCCGCTCTATATGCATCCGCCCGTATTCATTAAGCCGAAATATTCTTGAGAATTCGCAGGGGTTTCTCTATTATTTCTCACTTATGAAAAACCCCCTTAAGTATGGACTCTTATTTCTTATCCTAATCAGTTTCTGTCTGCCGTCTTCGGCTCTCATTACTGCAGATAATACAGCTGCAGAACAGGACCCTGTTGGGTTGAATTGGGACTATGTTTATGAGCATCCTGATGGATCTGCTGTGGCGGTAGGAACGCATTGGGTTCTTACGGCTGCTCATGTGGCGGATTATGGTGGATCTGGCACGTTGTCGATGGGTGGAACAAACTATTTTCAGCAGGATATCATTTATCACGTTGCTGCTGACTTAGCATTGATTCGTTATGATAAAGCCCTTCCAGGGTATTATCCGCTTCATACGGGTGTGTTGGTCGGTGAAAGTACACTTATGGTCGGATATGGAAATACCGGGACCGTGACCAAAGTCGGACCCAATTATTTTTTTCAGGATAGCGGTAGCGGTCGTGGAACTGAGCGATGGGGTAGCAACCAAATCACACAGCTGTACGACACGGACTATGATGTGGGAGGTCTAACCGGTTGGACCACGAACAGTGGCTTCTTGATGAAGTTTGATGCGGGGGGAACAGAGGCGGGGGTCGGAATTTACGATTCGGGTGGCGGAACATTTGTTGAGTCGGACGGAGTATGGAAACTCGCCGGAATCAATACGATCCGGTTAACCACGGATGCTGTTCAGGGGTATAATTATTCTTTTTCGATAGCGATGCCGGACTATGGATCGTGGGTTGCACAGACGATTGCGGCGGAAGATGGCGACGATGATTCCGATGGCATTCCGAACTGGTGGGAAGACCAATATGGCTCAACAACGGGAGTCATTTCTTCTGTTGATCAGGATGGTGATGGAGCAATCGGTACGGATGAATATATTGCCGATACCGATCCGACCGACAGCAATGCGGTTTGGCAGGCGAGCGGAACCTTTTCTTTCACGAATCAAACCTTTACGTTTGATGGAAGCACCGCGCGGCAGTATCAACTGCTCTACACCACCAACAATTTGGCCGACCCCGGTTTGACGTGGATAACCAACAGAACTCCAATCTGGGGCACGGGTGTGGGCACTGAAATCTCCATCACCAATCTTGAAGACACCGTCTTTTATCGCGTTTGGGTCACTCTGCCGTAAAAGAAAAGATTGAACCGCTTCCCGCCTTTGCGTAGCGTCAAAAAATTATGACGCACAATGTAACGGTAGACCTAGGCGAACGCTCTTATCCCATCCACATTGGTTCGGGAATTCTCGATACACTTGGCGAGGCCTGCAAAGCCGCCGGACTGAAAGGCCGCTGCCTTCTGGTCTCCGACGAAAACGTCGCACCGCTCTACGCCGAGAAAGTTTTCCAATCCTTGGGAAAAGCGGGATTTTCTCCGACCCTCGAAGTGCTTCCGGCGGGGGAGCCGACCAAATGCCACGAGCAATTGATCCGCCTCTACAGTAAAGCCGCTGAACTCAATCTGGATCGCGGCCACTTCATGGTCGCGCTCGGTGGCGGGGTGATCGGCGATTTGACCGGCTACGCCGCCGCCAGCTGGTTGCGCGGCATTCGTTTTGTCCAAGTGCCAACCTCGCTACTTGCGATGGTCGATAGTTCTGTCGGCGGAAAAACCGGCATCAACATTGCCGAGGGCAAAAACCTCGTCGGCGCATTCCATCAACCCGAACTCGTTCTGATGGACCTCGAAACGCTTCAGACGCTACCAGCCCGTGAATTTGCCGCAGGGATGTCTGAGGTCGTTAAGTATGGCATTATCTGGGATTCTGAGTTTTTCCAAACATTGGAAGCTGGCAGCGCCGGCGGGCGGTTTTGTTTCCAATGCTTGGACACCGCGTCTACGAGTTGGATGGGCGAGATCATCGCCCGTTGCTGCGAAATCAAGGCCGAGGTCGTCCGTCAGGACGAGCGCGAAGGCGGCCTGCGCGGCATTTTAAATTTTGGACACACCTTGGCTCACGCGATTGAAAATGTCGCGGGCTACGGTGAATATCTCCACGGTGAAGCGGTCGCCATCGGCATGATTTATGCCGCGCGCCTCTCCACTCAACTCAAGGGGCTTTCCGTCGAAGAATCGGAACGGATCGAAAAACTGCTCACGACTCTCGGACTGCCGGTCGATGCGCCAGGCTTGGCGTGGAAAGATCTCCGCGCCGCCATGGCGGTCGATAAGAAGACCCGCGACGGACGGGTGAAGTTCGTGCTGGTCGACCGGATGGGTCACGCCGAGATCGGTTGCGAGATTCCCGAAGAAAGTTTTAAGGAGGTCTAGAATGGCATCGGTAAATGAACAAATCGTCCGCGAATATTTTGAAACCCTCGGGTTTTTCATCATCCAGCCCAACAAGCATCAGGTGGCGGCACGTCACAAGCATGATGCCGAAGAAATCGACCTGCTGATTGCCCGGCCCGGCCCAGCCGGAGTTTCCAATCCGCCGAAGGCGGTTGTGTGGGGCGCGAAGGAGTTGGCCAAGGTGCAGCGCGCGGTCGTTAGCATTCGCGGATGGCATACCGACCGCTTCAGTCCGGCGACGCTCAAAAAGAATCCCGAAATTTTTCGTTTCACCGAGCTACCGGTCATTAAAGAGGCCCGCAAAGTTCTCGGCCCGGGGTCGGTTACTAAAATTCTTTGCGTCTCCGATCTGGCCGCGGGTGCGGCCCCGCAGGAAGAGGCACTTTCGATCATGCGCGAAAACGGGATCGATGGCGTGCTCTCGTTCCGCACGATGCTTCTCGAACTGATCGATCATTTGGATGTTTCTAAAAATTACGAAAAATCCAACCTGATCCAGACCCTTCGAATTCTCAAAACCTACGACCTGCTCAAAGACGCCCAGCTTGATTTGTTTTCCGATAAGAAGCGGAAAAGGAAGACGGGTGGGCAGAAGTAGATTCTCGTTGACTGCCCTGCGACTACGCCGTAGTCTTACATTTGTCTTACAGAAGGGGTGATTTTATGACAACAACAGTTTTATCCAGTAAGGGACAGGTGATTATTCCCAAGCCGATCCGTTCAGCGCATCACTGGGATGCGGGGGAGCGCCTCGTGGTAGAGGATACTGCTGATGGGGTTTTACTTCGGCCTGTTTCTGTATTTAAACGAACGACGCTGACCGATTTGGCCAACTGTTTGAAATGGAAAGGCCCGGCAAAATCAATCGAAGAGATGGATGCAGCGGTTGCCAAAGGCGCTCGGGAGGTGATGAATGGTCTCGATTGATACGAATGTTCTAGTTCGGTTGGTGACGCACGATGATGAGGCTCAGTTTGTTAGAGCAGAACGACTTATTAAAAACGGGGTTGTGTTCATTCCAGAAACAGTTCTGCTGGAAACCGAATGGGTTTTGCGTCACGCCTATAAGCTGGATCGTGTACAAATCCACAATCTGTTCACATGCGTTTTGGGGCTGGGGAACACAAAAGTGGATCGGCCTTTGGTCGTCCACGACGCATTGAGTTGGTTTAGCGACGGAATGGATTTCGCAGATGCTCTTCATTTAGCGGGGTGTAGCCATTGCGACACGCTGGCCACATTTGACCGCGCTTTCATCAAGTCGGCAAAGGGGTGTTCCCCCTGTACGGTTTCGTTGCCGTAAGGAAAGAATTAAACAATGACCGATCGCGAAGCGTACATTGCTCTGAACATGATGGAGGGGCTCGGGCCGATCAAGGTTCGAGCCCTTGTTGACGTTCTGGGTTCACCTCAGGATGTTTTTGAGGTCGAGGGAAATGATCTTCTTCGCGTGCATGGTATTGGGCAAAAGCTTTGCTCTTCCATTTTGTCGCAACGCGGCGAGATTGATCCGCAGGCGGAGATCGCGCAGGCCGCTGAGCTGGGCATCCGCATTCTCACGCCGCTCGACAACGAGTATCCCTCGGCGCTGAAAACCATTCACGATCCACCGCTCGCTCTCTATGTGCGAGGTTCTTTTTTGCCTGGTGAAGAGCACATGCTTGGAATCGTCGGGTCGCGCAAGGCAACGCATTACGGGCTGAACATTGCGGATCGGCTGGCCTACCAACTGGCGCAAACTGGGTTCACCATTGTCAGTGGGCTGGCACGCGGGATTGATACCGCGGCCCACCAAGGCGCGCTCAAAGGGAAGGGCCGCACCATCGCGGTGCTGGGCGCGGCGATCGATCAGCTTTATCCGCCGGAAAATGCAGAGCTGGCCGATGCCATTGCCGCTAGTGGTGCGGTGATCAGTGAATACCCGCTTGGACGACCCGCTGATCGGATGACATTTCCATACCGCAACCGGATTATCAGCGGACTTTCGATGGGCGTGATTGTGGTTGAGGCAGGCTTCAAAAGCGGGTCGTTGCACACTGCTGATTCGGCGCTGGAACAGGGTCGAAGTGTCTTCGCCGTGCCGGGCCGAATTGACCATCCATCGGCCAAAGGAACGAACCGTTTAATAAAAAACGGGGCGAAATTGGTGGACAACGTCGGCGATATATTAGAAGAGTTCGAGCTTTTAATTCCTCCGGGGGCCATGGAAGAACCCGAAAAACGCGCTTCGGCACGACCGGAAATTCCGCTTTCAGAGGAGGAAAAGAAGCTAGTAGAGGTGCTTTGGCAGGAGGCGCTGGATGTCGATAGTCTGGCGAGAGCCGCCGGGCTGACCCCTGCGAAAATCAGCGGTCTATTGCTCGGGCTTGAAATGAAGCGCGTGATAAAGATGTTGCCGGGCCGCATCGTGGAATTGGCCGAAGACCTGAGAACCTGAACCGCGAATGAACGCGAATGGGCGCGAATGGGGAAGATGTGAAGCTAATAGAAAAAGAGTTAGTTTTCAAAGTTATCGGCTGTGCTATAGAGGTTCATAACGAACTCGGGTATGGGTTGCGTGAGAAAACCTATGAGAGGGCTCTTTGTCGCGAATTTGATTTGCAGAATATTTCTTGTAATCAACGGGCTGTTTATCCCGTTTTTTATAAAGGTGAGAAGAGCGATGACTACATACCCGATCTTGTCGTGGAGGAACGGGTGGTTGTTGACACCAAAACAATAGAAGCGATTGGGGACAATGAGCGAGGGCAGATGTTGAATTATCTGAGAATTACGGGTTTAAAGGTCGGTCTTCTTATTAATTTTAAACACTCGAAACTTGAATGGGAGCGGGTCGTGTTGGATATAGCTCGGTGAATTTAAATTTATTAGCGTACATTCGCGTTCATTCGCGGTTGAGAAAAAAGGAATTTTGATGAAAAAATTGGTGATTGTTGAGTCTCCCGCAAAAGCGAAGACGATTAATAAATATCTGGGCGACGACTATATCGTCAAAGCCTCCATGGGCCATGTGCGCGATCTGCCGCCGAAAAAGCTCGGCGTGGATGTGAAGGACGGATTTAAACCGGAATACGTGAACAGTAAAGGTCGCGCCAAAACGATCACCGAACTCAAGGCCGCGGCCAAAAAGTGTGACCATGTCTTTCTCGCACCCGACCCCGACCGTGAAGGGGAGGCCATCGCGTGGCATCTTCAGGAATTGCTGAAAGGCATCATTCCAGAAGAAAACTTCAGTCGCGTCACCTATAACGAGATTACCAAGCCGGCCATCACGGCGGCGTTTGCGAACCCCACGAAGATGGCGATGGACCGTGTGAATGCACAGCAGGCCCGTCGTGTTCTCGACCGTTTGGTCGGCTTCAAGGTCAGCCCACTCCTCTGGCGTCAGGTCAAGGGCGGTGTCAGTGCCGGTCGTGTGCAATCCGTTGCGCTTCGCCTCGTCTGTGAGCGCGAACAGCTGATTAACGATTTCAACCCCGAAGAGTATTGGGTGCTCGGTGCCAATGTGCGCAAACAGGTTGCACCTGTCGATCCGTTCGGAGTGAAACTCGCGAAGATCAACGGTGAAAAAGCCGAAGTCAAAGGCGGCGAACAGGCCGACACCATCCGTGCGGAACTCGATGCCAGCACGTTGCACGTGGCCCGTGTGATTGAAAAACAGGTTCAGCGCAAAGCGCGTGCTCCGTTTATTACCAGTACCATTCAGCAGGCGGCCTCTAGCTTTTGCGGGTTCTCGCCCTCGCGCACCATGGGCATCGCGCAGAAGTTGTATGAAGGTGGACTGATTACCTACATGCGAACCGACTCGTTCAACATTGCCAAAAGCGCACAGGAGGAATGTTTCGCATTTGTCACCGCTGAGTACGGCGCGGAATACCTCCCCGAAAAACCGAATTTCTATAAAGGAAAGAAAGGCGCGCAGGAAGCGCATGAAGCCATCCGACCGACCGAAGTTGCCAAAACTCCGCAGTCCCTCAGCGGCCTCGAAAAGGATGAAGCCAAGCTCTACAAACTGATTTGGGAGCGCTTTGTCGCCAGTCAGATGATGCCGGCCAAAATCGCCCGCCGCACCGCAGAAGTCGAAACCGATGGTGAGAACACCTATATGTTCCGCGCCACCGCTTCCGAAGTGATCTTTCCCGGTTACATGCGTGCCAGCGGAATTGAAGCTGCCGCCGACAAAAAGAAAGAGGGCGAAGACGAGGATGCTAACGTGGCCTTGCCGCCATTGACCGAAGGGGAAAACCTCGACTGCCTCGAATGGCTCGGCGAACAAAAATTCACCAAGCCACCCGCGCGCTATTCCGAGCCGTCGCTCATTAAAACGCTCGAAGAAAATGGCGTGGGCCGTCCGTCTACCTATGCACAAACCCTTTCGACCATTGAAAAGCGCGAGTACGTGAGCAAAGAAAAACGCTCGCTCGCCCCAACGGAAGCCGGAATGCGCGTAAACGATTTTCTCGTCAAATCGCTCGACCCGCTCTTCAACGTCAAGTTCACGGCCGAGATGGAAGAGAAACTCGACCAGATCGAAGAGGGAGCCGTCGAGTGGACCGACATGATGCAGGAGTTTTACACAAACTTTCTCGTATGGCTCGAAGGGGCCAAAGACATGGCCGAGCCGACTGAGACCGACGGCGTGTTGAAAGCGCTCGAACAGGTCAGCGAGTGGGCCGAACCCGTTAAGCGCGGACGCCGCACCTTCGACGACCAGGAAATCGTCGGATCCGTTCGTGAAAAATTTGCGGAGGTTGGAAAGATCACCTCCCGCCAGCAGCAAATGCTCTTCCGCCTCGCCTGCAAATACATGGCGCAGATTTCTTCGGAAACCGTCACGGCATTAAAGCTGGAAGCCCCGGAAGCCCCCCGCGCCGAAACCAATAAAAAAATCGAACTGCTCGAAACCCTCGAGTTTGACGAGGCGCGCAAGGTCGGCAAGCGAACCTACGATGACGGCAAGTTCATCACCTCGCTTAAAGAACAGGTGGAGGGTGGACGTCGCCTGACCGACCGTCAGGTCGGTGCGCTCGATACGCTATTGGTTAAATATTCCAGTCAGATCGACAATTTCGAGCAGGTTCAAAAAGACCTCGGCCTCGAAGCCAAAGCTCCGGCTGAAAACGCCGAGGAAATCACCCGGCTGATCGAACTGTGCAAAACCATCGAAACGTGGAACCCGCCCGTCAAACGCGGGAAACGCGAATTCAACGATGCCGATTTTTACGAATCGCTCTCCATGCAGTTCAAAGGGAAGGGATCCCTCTCTGACCGTCAGGTTGCCGCACTCAAGAAAATGATGAGCCGCTACATTGACCAGATCCCAACCTACGAGCAGGTTCGCGAAGACCTCGGTCTCCCCGAACCCAAGGCCAAAAAGGCATAACGTGACGGCATAAAGGGTTTCCGAGCATCGGAAAATACGGCACACCTACACAGGTGTGCCGTATTTGTTTTTCCAGACATTGGAAAAAGAACAAAAGCCGTCCTGCTTTGACTTCCAAGCATTGGAAAATTTTTGTGCCGTAACGCGGTTGCTTTCCAAGCATTGGAAAATCCGGTAGAAACGTTTCCAATGATTGGAAAACTCAGACCCTGTATATTGTTCGTCGTACTTTTTTTCGCAGCAGTGCTTTCTTCTGACGCTGGCTGGTGGAGCGATTTGCGGAAAGACTGCTATGAGGGCTACACCAGATTTCACGATGCCGCCAAAGTGGGCGACATGAAGAAACTGGAGTACTACCTAAAAAAAGGGGCGGACATCAATCAGCGCAGCCGTTCCGCGAAATGCACTGCTCTGGGCTGTGCCGTCCGGTGGCGGCAACATGAGGTTGCGAAATTTCTTCTGGAGCAGGGGGCGGATCCATCGATTCCGTTCCGGTTTGCCGGGGTGTATCGAACACCGTTGCAGGTTGCAGCGGCATCCGGCCGCATGAACTTTGTTGAGCTGTTGATGGCGTATGTCGATTCTCCGGATGAAGATATGGATGTTGAATATCCGGCATGGTGCCGCAATTCGGCATTCAGCTGGGCCTGTTCGGCCGAGCACCTGGATGCTGCCCGATATCTGCTGGATCGGGGCGCGAATGTGAATATTCGAAATCGGAGCAACTCGGGACCGCCGCTGGTGCTGGCTGTTCAGCAGCTGAGGCTCGAAAGTGTTCGTTTTCTTTTGGAAAACGGAGCTGATACGGAACTTGAAGATAAGAACCACGGATTTACTCCGCTTGAATGGGCCGAAAACATGCTGGATGGGAAGCTTCGGTCGGTTTCCTCCACCCTAAGACAGCAACAGTATGGTGCAGTTACCAAGTCGCACCTTCAGGCCGGAACGAACCGGTGCGTGCAAATCATCAGGTTGTTGAAGGTGCAGAGCGGGGAGTAGAAGATGGATCCGTGTGTTGACCATTTTGTGCTGTATTTGCGAGTTCTCGAAGACGCTTTTTTGGGCGATGCTCTTCAGGCGGGGCCATTTGAATGATTTGGGAGAGTATGTAATGACCGAAGAAAAACAACATTTGCCGCCGCAGGGCGAGCTGCTGGTCTATCAGACCGATGACGGTCAGGTGAAGCTGGATGTGCGACTGGAAAATGAGTCGCTTTGGTTGACACAACCCCTAATGGCGGAGCTATTTCAGACAACCCAGCAGAATATAAGTCAGCATATATTAAATGTTTATGACGAGGGTGAGTTGGTGGCGGAGGCAACTCACAAGAAATACTTGTCAGTTCGGCAGGAGGGCGCGCGGCAGGTTAAGCGCGACCTTGAGTATTATAATCTCGATATGATTATTTCGGTTGGTTACCGCGTGAAAAGCTTGGTCGCTACCCGTTTCCGTATCTGGGCGACGGAACGGTTGCGCGAATACATCGTGAAGGGTTTTACGATGGATGATGATCGCTTGAAGGAGTTGGGCGGGGGTCAATATTTTGAGGAGTTGTTGGGGCGCATTCGCGATATCCGTTCTTCTGAAAAGGTGTTCTGGCGTAAGGTGCTCGATATTTATGCAACCAGTATCGATTACGATCCGCGTTCAGAGGTTTCGTGGGACTTTTTCAAAATCATTCAAAATAAGATGCACTGGGCGGCGCACGGTCAAACGGCGGCAGAGGTGATTGCGGAGCGGGCGGCGGCCTCGAAACCCAATATGGGGCTGACGAACTGGGTTGGATCGAACATTCGTAAAAGCGAGATCGAGATTGCCAAAAACTATTTGATGGAAGACGAGCTGAATTTGCTCAACCGGGTTGTGACGATGTATTTGGAGTTCGCAGAGCTTCAAGCTCTGAACCGAACGGAAATGAGCATGCAGGATTGGATTGATAAGCTGGATGATTTTCTACGGTTGTCCGGACGGGATATTCTTACTCATGCCGGTTTCATCACTCACGACGAGGCGATGCTGAAAGTTCATGCGGAGTATGAAAAATTCCACGCCGCGCAGCTAGAGCTTCCGACTCGTGCGGAAACCGACTTCCTCGAGCTCGAAGCTGAACTGAAGAAAATTGAATCCAAGAAGTAGAATGGACCCCTGTATTGACCATTTTGTGCTGTATTTGCGAGGGGAGAAGAACGCCTCGGAGCATACGGTTTCCAATTACCTGATGGATATTCGTCAGTTTGTAGAGCTGACGTGGGGCGACGAGGCGAAGCCACCGTATCGCTGGAGTGAGGCCGACCGGTTTACGGCTCGTAAATTCATCGTCTTTTTTCAAAAGCTGGAGATGGCCCCGACGACGACGGGCCGTAAGCTTTCGGCATTGCGGTCGTTCTATAAATTTTTGGTTCGCGAGGAATATGTTCCGGACAATCCGTTTGTTGGACTCCCTCTTCCGAAGAAGGGACACTATCTGCCGACGGTTCTTTCGGTGAACGAGGTGACACAACTTCTCGAGGCACCGCATCAGATGGCGGCGGCGAAAAAGCCGACCTCTATTTTTCAGGAGTATGCTCCGGTGCGCGATACCGCGATTCTAGAAGTGCTCTACAGCACGGGTATGCGAATCGGTGAGTTGATTGGGATGGCCGAACGACAGATCGATATTCTCTCTGGCATTGTCAGCGTGTTGGGGAAGGGCAAGAAGGAGCGGCTTTGTCCGCTGGGGCGTCCCGCCGAGATTGCACTTCAAAATGCGCTTTCGATGCGTTCCGAGGTTTGGAACTCGTTGGGGCAAAAGGGCGATCCGAGAAATGTAATTTTCCTCAACAAGAACGGCGGAGCGATCACCGCGCGCTCGGTGGAGCGGATGATGAAGAAGGGGGTGGCCTATTGCGGGCTCAATCCGGGAATTTCGCCGCATGCGCTTCGCCATAGTTTTGCGACGCACCTGCTCGATTGCGGGGCTGACCTGAGAAGTGTGCAGGAACTGCTCGGTCACGCCAGCCTCTCGACCACGCAAATCTACACGCATGTTTCCATCGAAAAGCTCAAGCGCGTCTATGAGGAGGCGCATCCGCGCGCGTAATAAGAAAGATGAACCTTGAAATTGGAAACTTGAAATTGGACACTCCGAACCCTTAACTCTGAACCCCGAACTCTAAAAAATGATTTGGTTTTTCTATAATTTACTCTTTCCAATAGGATTTTTACTCCTTCTGCCGAAGTTTCTTTCGCGTATGGCGCGGCGCGGTGGTTATAGAAAGCATTTCGAGCAGCGCCTTGGCATCTACGGGAAGGGAACCGCGGCTCGAATGGGGGAGGCGCAGCGTATTTGGATCCACGCGGTGAGTGTTGGCGAAATCCATATTGCGCTCCAGTTTATCGAGGCCTATCGCAAAGAGAATCTGGATGCGCGTTTTGTTCTCAGCACCAATACCTCCACTGCGCATGCGATCGGTCAGGAGAAGCTCGACCGCCGCGATGTGTTGATCTACTTCCCCGTCGATCTGCCGCTTGTGATGAAGCGCGCGTTTGATGCGATCCGTCCGCTGAAGTTGGTTCTGGTGGAGTGTGAATTTTGGCCAAATCTGGTTCGGCAGGCTCATCAGCGGGACATTCCCGTTTCGCTGATTAACGGGCGGATCTCTGATTCGTCATTCCGCGGGTATATGAAATTGCGTGCCCTTACCCACCGCCTGTTGGAGATGATTGACCCAATCTGCGTACAGAGCCGGCAGGATGCCGAGCGGATGATTGCGATGGGAGCACGGCCCGAAACCGTGCAGTTGCTCGGCACGGCCAAATATGATTTGCCGCCGCCCGGGATCGCGCCTGCCGCCGCCGCGCGCGCGATTTTGGACAAGGTGTTGGTTCCGCAGGATGCACAGATTCTTTTGGGCGGTTCCACCTGGCCCGGCGAGGAGGCGGTTCTCTGCCAACTTTATAAAACCCTGAAAGCGGACAATCCCAATCTGTTTCTCGTGCTGGTTCCTCGCCACGCTGAGCGGCGCGAGGAGGTGCAGGAGATTGCCGAGGCCCACGACCTTTTCTGTGTCCGCCGCAGCACGCTGACCGGACCGCTTCTCGAAAACCCCGATGTGTTGATGGTGGATACCACGGGCGAACTGATGAGTTTCTATGCCGTTTCGGATGTTGTATTCATCGGCAAGAGTCTCTGCGAGCACGGCGGGCAGAACCCGATTGAGCCGGCATTATTTGGCAAGGCGATTGTCGTGGGTCCGAATATGGAAAACTTCCCGTCGGTGATGGAGGACTTCTTGCTGAACGGAGCCTTGTCGCAGGTACAGGATGTTCCGGCGCTGGAAAAAATAATTGAAAAGCTTTTGGGCGATTCCGTGGCCCGCGAGCAGCTCGGCGCAGCGGCGCAGGCGGTGGTGGAAAGCCGCCGCGGGGTCATTCATAAAATGGTGAAGGAAGTTCAGTAAGGATCGTACGGGCACTCGATTCGTTTAAAGGAACCCCTTCGGGTCGCGAGGTGTGGATGCCGTTGCGGCCTCTTTTGTGCGCGATTTGTAATTGTTGCTTTCTCTTCGATTCGCTAGGGTTCTCGACAAATAAGGAAACTCATTTCATGGCCTCATCAGATATTTACGGTGTCAAAGAATCGCTAGGGGCGAAGAAAGAGGATGGGTCGCCGACCTCTCAGCGTCGTCGCCATCGCCACTCCCCCGAGACGTTTGATGAGGTGATGAACAAGGATGTTTCTAAGACGAATCGCCGGCGTCGTCATAATTCCGGGCTCCGACGCTTTCAGCACTTAATGAGGAAGCCGGAGTTTAGTAAAAAATTCTGGACGATCACGCTGTCGGTTGGCGGACTCATTCTGTTGGTGCTTCTTGTTTGGGATCTGTTTTTCCGGTACCCAAACGAGAAAATTGATTATTCGCCGAATAGCTACCGCACGGTTGTGAAGTAAATCTTTTTTGGAGTGCTCCGGCAAACGGAGTGCGACGGAGCTTTCCTTCGTATAGGTGATTTTCCGAAGGTAGAAAAAGCGGTCTCGCGCTCCGCTTGCGTCCGCACTCCAGAATTGTTAATTCCAGTTTTTAAACAGGTCGTTGAAAAACGCGTTGGTTTTCTTTGTCCATGCCTTCCAGATCGGCGGCGCCTTTTGCGCGTAGGGCGGGGGACTCACCGATACATCGGCTTGCTGCTCAATCGTAAACCATTCCTCACTTCGGTGCTGCGCATAGACCGCGCGATATTCTGCACCCGCCGCGTTGTAGATGAAAATGGCGATCAGAATCAGCATGAACTGCCCGTTGAATAGTCCAAAGATTCCAAAGGCCACGGCCATGATGCGGCCGATGCGGGCGGCGAGAGCCGTGGCTTTAAGACGGCCGAGCCGTGGGGTCATGAAGGCGCGGAAAATTCGTCCGCCATCCATTGGGAACGACGGCAGCAGGTTGAACAGGCAGAGCATCAGGTTGATGACTAACAGGTTGATGAACAGCAGGGCGAAAAATCCGGTGAACGTCAGCCCCCAGAAGAGCACCGCCAGCAGGAAGCTGACGAGCGGCCCAGCCGCTGCAACCAGGAATTCATCCCGCGGACGCGAGGGAATGTGACTCATTTTAGCGATTCCGCCGATCGGCAGCAGCATGATTTCCCGGACATGGCATCCTTTGCGGATGGCCACCCAGGAGTGGCCCAGCTCATGCAGAGCCACGCTGGCGAATACGCCGACCGCAATTAGAGCGCCCGTCAATCCGCGGGTAAAGGCGACATATAGGAGAAGGATCACCAGCGTCAGGTGCATCCGAATCGGGATGCCCATCACGGTCGTCAGTTTATAGGAACGTTTAATCATAGAAAAATCTCACAGTTTTGGCAGAGTTTCGGGGCTGGGCCGGAGCCTGTCAAGTTTCGCTTCGCAATGGATTGACGCTCCAGAGGGGTTTAGGTAGGGTGTGCGAAATTTTTAAGTAAACAGCTCCAGACTGGGGCGTATATAAGGAGAAATAGATTATGGCTACAAAGATTGGTATTAATGGTTTCGGACGAATCGGTCGCATGGTGTTCCGTGCCGCTGCTGCCCGTGAAGATATTGAAGTGGTTGGAATCAATGACCTGCTGGACGTTGATTACCTCGCATACATGCTCAAATACGACTCCGTACACGGTCGTTTCGACGGTACCGTTGAAGCGAAAGAGGGTGCGCTCGTTGTAAACGGCAAAGAAATCCGCATCACGGCTGAACGTGACCCGGCGAATCTCAAATGGGATGCTGTTGGCGCTGAAGTGGTTGTTGAGTCCACTGGATTCTTCCTCACCGACGAAACCGCTCGTAAACACATCACCGCGGGTGCAAAGAAAGTAGTTCTTTCCGCTCCGTCCAAAGACGCGACTCCGATGTTCGTCTGCGGCGTAAACACCGACAGCTATGCTGGCCAAGACATCGTTTCTAACGCGTCCTGCACCACCAACTGCCTGGCTCCGGTTGCTAAGGTTCTGAACGACAAATTCGGCATCGCTAAAGGTCTGATGACCACCATTCATGCGGCGACTGCAACTCAGAAAACCGTTGACGGTCCTTCCATGAAAGACTGGCGCGGCGGTCGCGGTATCCTCGAAAATATCATCCCGTCCTCTACCGGTGCTGCGAAAGCAGTTGGTAAAGTGATTCCGGAACTCAACGGCAAACTGACTGGAATGGCCTTCCGCGTTCCTACCTCAGACGTGTCTGTTGTTGACCTCACCGTCTGCCTCGACAAAGAAGCTTCCTATGAAGCCATTTGCGCAGCGATGAAAGAAGCTTCCGAAGGATCCATGAAGGGCATCCTTGGTTACACCGAAGAAATGGTTGTTTCCACTGACTTCCGCGACGAAGAGTGCACCTCGGTCTTCGATGCCAAAGCCGGCATCCAACTTGACGGCACGTTCGTCAAAGTGGTTTCCTGGTACGACAACGAGTGGGGTTACTCCTGCAAAGTTCTCGACCTGATCAACGTTATCGTTGGCTAATTGCCCGATCACATTGATTCGAAAGCCTCTTCGACGGGGCTCAGGACAAGCCGCTCCGGTCTCCGGGGCGGCTTTTTTGTTTCCTGACTTGCATAGCCTTTGGCGACGAAGGTTCCAATGTGTTTGGAACTTTTCATCCACTTTTTCCAATGTTTGGAAAAAAGTCCCTAAAAAGTTCCAAACATTGGAAACTTGTACCTCCGTTTCTTTTCTCTATGATTCGGGGCTTATTTTAAACCTTGAAAGGGAACCTCATGAATAAAATGACAATTCGCGATCTGGATGTGCAGGGCAAAAAAGTGCTCATGCGCGTAGACTTTAATGTGCCGGTCAAAGACGGCGTAGTGGGCGACGATACCCGCATCACAGCGGCGCTTCCGTCGATCAACTATGTTCTCGAAAACGGCGGTTCGCTCATCCTGATGAGCCATTGCGGACGCCCCAAAGGCGAAAAGAATATGGCGTTCACTCTCAAGCCCGCGGCCAACCGTCTCGCTGAGCTGGTTGACGCCAAAGTTACTCTGGCTCCCGACGTGATCGGCCCGGAAGTGAAAGGCCTCGTCGACGAACTGAAGGCTGGCGAAATTCTCGTTCTCGAAAACGTCCGCTTCTATAAAGAAGAAGAGGGCAAGGGATGCACCGCTGAAGAGCAGGATGCGTTTGCTAAAGAACTCGCCTCTTTTGGTGACGTTTATGTTTCCGACGCCTTCGGCACCGCGCACCGCGCACACGCCTCTATGGCCGTCGTCACCAAACACATCGACCAGTGCGCCGCCGGCTTCCTGCTCTCCAAGGAAATCGAATATCTCGGAAAAGTACTCGAAGCACCGGAAAAACCATTCGTCGCGATCATCGGCGGAGCCAAAATCTCCGGCAAAATCGATGTGGTCACGAAGCTCATGGACAAGTGCGATGCGATTTTAATCGGTGGCGGCATGGCGTATACCTTCTACAAAGCGCAGGGAAAAGCCATCGGCGGCTCCCTCGTGGAAGACGACAAAGTGCAACTCGCGGGCGAAATCCTCGCGCAGGCCGAAGCCAAAGGCGTGAAGCTCATGCTTCCGGTCGACAACATGGCGGCTGATGCTTTCTCCGCTGAGGCGAACACGAAGGTGGTGGGCGACAGCATCGAGGACGGCTGGATGGCTCTCGATATTGGTCCGAGAACAATCGAACTCTACTGCGCAGAAGTGGCCGGAGCCAAAACCGTGGTTTGGAACGGCCCGATGGGTTGCTTTGAAATGGCTCCGTTCGCTGCCGGAACCTTTTCCGTTTGCGAAGCGGTTGCCAAGTCCGACAGCATCAGCATCATCGGCGGTGGCGACAGCGTGGCTGCGGTCAACAAGTCGGGTGTGGCAGATCAGATGAGCCATGTTTCTACCGGCGGCGGTGCTTCCCTTGAATTCATGGAGGGCAAACAGCTTCCCGGGATTGTTGCCCTGACCGATAAGTAATACGAAATTAATTTAATTCGTATTAACTGCTTTAAACACTAATGCACGAAGTTCACAAAGCTTCGTGTTCTTGGTGTCTTGAGCGAAGCGGGTGTTTGAAATCCTTCGGTTCGCCGGGGGGGAGCCTTCTTTAAATCCTGCGGGAACGTGTATGCGACTGGAATGTTCGTCTCGATAGATGTCGCCGCGTTAGCCAGCGCGGCATCGAAATCTAGGTCGATGGCTCCGGAGGTTGTTGTCCGGTCCAGATGTCGCGTATGGATCCGCTTTGCAGGTCAAAAAAGCCAACACTTGCCGTCTCGTGGTCGAATATTTCGGCGATTTGACGGAGAGCGCTCTCACAGGCATTTCCGAACAGGTTCGGTTTTGCGTTCAGAAATGCAGCTGAAATGGCGGTAAAGGTTTCGAGCATTCGGATTCGTCGCTGTGACTGAACCTGGGAATGCTGTCTCTCATCGAGATTATGCATAATCAGCACAGCTCCGCCGGCCTGGCTGCGCATGACGGAGGTCTGAATTTCAAGGAGATAGTCTTTGTCATCTTTGGTTCGTCCGGTGGCATAACCCAAATGAAACCCGGTCTGCTGGATCGCCGATTGGATTTCATAGCTTTGTCCGTCAATTCGCCGGTCGTGATACAACAAATCCGTCTTTTGTCCGATCAGTTCCTCCGGCTTGTAGCCGGACATCTGTTCCACCGCTTCGCCGCAACGAAGAATCCGGTTGTTACGGTCAATGGCAATGATCACATCCGGACCGATACTTTCGAGAATAGTCTCCAGCTGATCGCGGTCATAAATGATGCTTTTCCACTGTCGGTAGGCCATCCACAGAAACCCCAGCATCAGAAACAGCAGGACGGCCTTTTGTTTTGCAAAATGATCAACTTGTTTCATTGATGCGGCCTTGTGTGGCTTTCCCGATCCGTTCGTCTATTTGAAAGGGTGTTAAAGTATTGTATCAAATAGCTTGAAGTTCATACAAGACAACAGACGAGGCGGAATCGTGTCGGTCGTGAATCCATTGGGGGGTTGGGGGCTATCAACGCGGGGCTCGGAGTCCGGTGTTGGCATAGATTTATCCCGAGTTTGAACGTTGCGTATTGGGGGAGGGTTCGGTAGATTCTCCCCTCATTTTTTTTGAGATTTATAACCGAATGGAGACGCCGATGAGAAAAAAAATTATTGCTGGAAACTGGAAGATGAACAAAACCATCGAAGAAGCCGTAGCGCTCGTCGAAGGTCTGAAACTTGAACTCGCCGATTGCGTGGAAGTGGAAGCTGTTGTGTGCCCTCCGTTCACGGCGCTTAAAACCGTTAGCGATCTGATTGCCGACACCCAGATCAAACTGGGCTGCCAAAATATGAGCTCGGAAGATGACGGTGCCTACACCGGCGAAGTCTCCCACACTATGCTCAAAGAGTTGTTCGTTAAATATGTCATTCTTGGCCACAGCGAACGCCGCGAGTACTACAAGGAAACTGATTTCTGGGTGAATAAGAAGGTCAAAAAGGCCCTCGAGAAAAACCTGCGCCCGATCGTGTGTGTCGGTGAAAAACTCGAAGACCGCGAAGCCGGAAACACCGAAGCTGTGGTTGAAGCGCAAGTGCGCGGAAGCCTCGCTGACATCACCGCCGCACAGTTTGAAGATGTGGTGGTTGCCTACGAGCCCGTCTGGGCCATCGGTACCGGTAAAACGGCGACCTCTGAGCAGGCACAGGACGTGCACGCTTTCATTCGCGGCATCATCGCCGACATGGTCGGCCAGGAAGCGGCGGATGGCCTTCGTATTCAGTACGGTGGCAGCATGAAGCCAGCCAATGCTAAAGAACTTCTCTCGCAGCCGGATATCGACGGCGGACTTATCGGTGGCGCGGCACTCGACGCGGCTTCCTTTGCAGGTATCGTTAACGCGGGGAAGTAAGGGAAAAGGCCTTAGACCATAGACTTTAGGCTTTGGATCGGTGAATTTGTTTGGCAACCGATCTTCCTAAAGCCTAAAGTCTAATCCCTTAAAGCCTTGGAGGTTTAATATTATGAACGTAATCCGCACTTTATTAATTATTTTGGAAGCCGCCTGCTGTCTCTCGCTGATCGGGCTGGTTCTGTTGCAGAAGTCGAAGAGCGAAGGCCTCGGCATGGCCTTTGGCGGCGGCGGTAATGATTCGCTGTTCGGTGCACGCGCCGGCAACGTCCTCACCAAAGCGACCATCGGCATCTTTGTTATATTCATCGCGAACACCTTGTTGCTCGGCATTCTTTTTTCCGGTAGCGCGAACGAGTCGCTGATGGGTCAGGCGGTACTGGACGTACCGGCTCCTGTGAATCAGTCGGCACCGATCCCCCCTGTACAGTAAAGGAAGGGAATATCGAATATCGAACAAGAAACTCCGAATCATGAAGGTGGGCCATGCGTAAGTTCACTTCGTCATTCAATATTCCTTGTTCGATATTCTTCTGTTCTATTCTACTTCTTTCGGCTTGCGGACGGCAGGAACTCGACACTCTTCGCTTTGAAGACGAACAGGTGCTCTACGGCCAGACCTCCCGAATCCAGGGATTCGACCCCGCAAAGTCCGGAGATGTCGCCTCATCGATGGTGATTGGCCGGATGTATGAAGGCCTCCTCCAGTATTCCTATCTAGAACGTCCCTATCAGGTTGAGCCTGCTCTGGCTTCGGCAATGCCCGAGCTGTCCGAAGACGGTCTCACCTACACCTTCACAATCCGCAAGGGCATTTTCTTTCAGGACGATCCCTGTTTCCCTGACGGGAAGGGGCGCGAGCTGACCGCCGAGGACTTTGCCTACTCCATGAAGCGCGTTGCCGACCTCAAGATGGCCTCATCCGGCTACTGGGCCTTTAACGGGCGGATTGTCGGGCTCGATGAATTCCGCGCCGCCACCGAAGGCGACGCACCCACGGATTACGACACCGTCGTCGAAGGGCTTCGCGCGCTCGACGACCACACCCTGCAGATTCAGCTAACCGGAGCCTATCCGCAGCTCCTTTGGGTACTGGCCATGCACTACAGCTTCGCCGTGCCGCGCGAAGCGGTTGAGTTCTACGGCGAGCAGTTCGTCAACCATCCGGTCGGAACCGGCCCGCACATTCTCTCCGCGTGGAAGCGAAACTATCGCATCGAATTCGTCCGCAACCCCAAATGGGCCGAGACGGGCCGGGTGGAGCTTTATCCATCGGAAGGCTCCGACGAAGATCGCGCAGCCGGACGGCTCGCCGATGCGGGCAAACAACTTCCGTTCCTCGACCGCATTGTGCAATACGTCGTCGACGACTCCGCCACGCAGTGGATGATGTTTCTTTCGGGGCACTTCAGCCTTAGCGAGATTTCCCGCGATAACTGGGATGCGGTCATCACACCGGATAGTGGATTGGTCGAGAAACTCAAAGAACAGAAAATTGAACTGTTCGCCAGTCCGACACTCGATCTTTATTACATCGGCTTTAACATGGACGACCCGGTCGTCGGGGAAAATAAAATCCTTCGACAGGCGCTTTCCTGCGCGTTCGATCCCGAGATCTTAGTGCAATACAACAACGGGCAAGTCACCCCTGTGTATGGCCCGGTTCCCGACCCGCTCGCCGGATTCAAGCCGGAGCCGACCGCCTATTCCCACGATCTCGAAAAAGCCAAACGTCTACTGGCGGAAGCGGGCTATCCCGAAGGCATCGACCCCGCAACCGGGCGCCGCCTGGAACTGACGATTGAACTTGGCGGTGCAACCCCCGAAGTTCGCCAGAGGGTTGACCTGATCGCCAACATGGTTGAAAAGGCCGGGGTGGTGCTTAAAGCCAGCTACAATAACTGGCCCAGCTTCCTCGACAAAATGGATCGCCGGCAGGCGCAGCTCTTCATGCTCGGCTGGGTGGCCGACTATCCCGATCCTGAAAACTTCCTTCAGCTCTTCCATAGCGACAATGTGTCGCCCGGCCCCAATCACGCCAACTATGTCAGCGCGGACTTTGATGCGCTCTACGATCAAATCCGCGTTCTATTGCCCGGCGAAGAAAAAGATCGGTTGTGCGAGCAGATGGCCGACCTCGTCATCGAAGATTGTCCGTGGATCTTTATGTATCAGCCGATGAGCTACGCGCTCGTTCACAACTGGCTCAGAAATTATAAGCTGCACGACTTTCCCTACGGCATGACCCAATACCACCGCGTTGACAATGCCTTTTGGGAAAATTGGAAGCGGAATAATGGAAAGGGAGGAAGGATGGAATGATGTTGTAAGAGAACGGTTTTGGAATGCTTACCAATATTCCACTGTTTCCGTATTCCAACATTCCTGATTCTCATGATTCGCTATATTTTAAAACGAATGGTGCAGATGATCCCGACGGTGTTCGGGGTGATCCTGATTACATTTGTACTGTTTAACGTGGTCGGTGGTAGCCCCGCCAAAAGCGTGCTCGGCCCGCATGCGCAGGCCAAAACGCTCGAAGCATTCGATGAACAGCGCGGGTTCAACAAGCCGCTGTTTTTCGGAACCCGAACCCGAACCCGCGCCTATGCGGATTCAGACTTTGAACGAAGCGCGGGCGATTGGGGAACGATCAATGGCATCACCTACACGAATGGAATGATCAGTTTGGCCGAGGGCGGCGAATATGCACTCCCGCTTAAATTCGATCTGCGCACCGACTGCGAATACGAGCTGGAAATTGAAGGCCGTACCGATGGGTTTCCAACCCTTGGAAAAAACGACCTGAAACTTTCCAACGTTTGGAAAAAAAAGACTATAAAGTTTCGGGCGACGCCCGTCCTGAGCGACGCCTGTGGCGGAGTCGAAGGGCAGAGCTTGGCAGAGATTGTTCCGGTCGACGCGCCGGTCGAGATTCGCTCAATCAAACTGCGGCGAGTGATGCGTAACCCGTTCGACTCGCAGATCGTTTTTTACTTCAACCGGCTTTTCCATTGGGATTTCGGGGTTTCGCACAGTACCAATCAGCGGGTGTCTAAACTGTTGGCCGATGGAATCGTCCCGTCGCTGATGCTCACCGTGCCGGTATTTATCATTGGCCTGTTCACTTCCATCGCGCTCTCACTGTTCTGTGCCTTTTGGCGCGACACCTGGGTGGATCGCTTTTTTGTGATCCTCTCCGTTGCGCTGATGAGCATTAACTATTTGGTCTACATTGTGGCTGGGCAGTATTTTCTCGGTTTCAAGCTCGGGTGGTTCCCCGTCTGGGGTTTTGAAGATTTCCGTTATCTTGCGCTTCCGATTCTGATTGGGGTCGTCAGCGGGTTGGGCGGCAGTCTGCGTTTCTATCGCACCATCATGCTCGACGAGGCGCACCGCGACTACGTCCGCACCGCGCGCGCCAAAGGCGTCAGCCAGAGCAGCGTGCTGTTCAAACACGTTTTGAAAAACGCGATGATTCCCATCATCACCAACGTCGTCATCGCCATCCCGTTCCTTTATACGGGCAGCCTGCTACTCGAAAGCTTTTTTGGAATTCCCGGCCTCGGCTATCTCGGCATCAACGCCATTAATTCATCCGATGTCGATGTTGTCCGCGCCATCGTTTTGATCGGTGCCTTTATCTTTGTGATCGCGAACCTGCTGACCGACATCTGCTACGCATTAGTCGACCCCCGCGTTAAATTAAAATAAGGCTTTAGGCATTAGACTTTAGACCATAGGAAAATAGTTGTAGCCGAGGCCCGTGTCCTCGGTGGCGGGGTCTCGGACCCCACCCTACAAAAGAAAAACTGAATGAGCAACGAACTGACAACTGATAACTCTGAACAGAGAACTCCAAAGCGAGGCAACTCGCTTTGGAGCGATGCATGGAAGCGGTTGAGGAAAAACCGTATTGCCATGGTTTGTCTTGGTATCGTTGTGCTCTATACGATCGGCGCACTCTATGGCGAGGCGGTGCATCAGTATTACCAGATTACAGACCAGACTCCGTTTTATCAGAACACCGACCTCGACGCGGCCTATCAGCCGCCGTCTTCCGAACATTGGATGGGAACGGATGCCCTCGGGCGTGATGTGTCGGCGCGACTGATCCAGGGCACGCGCATTGCCTATAAGGTCGGCATCATCACGGCACTGATTGCCATTCCCATCGGCGTCTTCTTCGGCTGTTTGGCGGGCTACTTCGGCGGGCGGGTCGACGACTTTGTCGTTTGGCTCTACTCCACTTTTGCTTCTATTCCCGGTCTTTTGTTCATTCTCGCCATCGCCATGGTCGTGGGGAGGGGGCTGCTTGGGGTCTACCTAGGAATTGGCCTCACGACATGGGTGGGGCTTTGCCGCCTCATTCGCGGTGAAGTGATTAAGCACAAGGAGCAGGCCTACGTGCAGGCGGCTCACGCGCTCGGCTTCAGCTGGTGGCGCATTCTTTTTCGCCACATCCTTCCCAATGTCTTTCACATCATTATCGTCACCTTCACGCTGCGCTTCCCCGCCGCGGTCGGCACCGAAATTTTTATGAGCTTCCTTGGGATCGGCGTTCAGAACGAACCCTCGTGGGGGGTCATGATCAATAGTGCGCGCATGCGCCTCTGGCAGGGCGTCTGGTGGGAAATGACCTTTGTGACCCTCGCGATTTTCTTACTGGTTCTCGCCTTCAACCTGCTCGGCGATGCCCTCCGCGATGCTCTCGACCCCCGCCTTCGTACGGAAGATCAGTAAGACCCGCCTGTGGGTACGCAGAGTAATTATTTCCAAACCTTGGAACCCACTTCGTTGGATTTCAGCGCTTCGCGATGCTCAAGCAATACGTTCTCCGAACCTTGGAAAAACAAGGGTGAAGGCTCAGCCTTCTTTGGGTGGGATCATGCCCATGATGTCGGCGCACGGACGTTGCTCGCGAAGCAACTGGGTCATCGTTTTCATGGTTGGATCAATGTGGTGCATGAACATTTTATAGCCTTCGCAGAGCCAGCTGAGGCCGGGATCGCCATCGGCGGTGTGCATGAAGCGGTGCTTCGGGCAATCGCCGTTGCAGGCAAAGCGCACATCGCAGTGGAGGCACTGCTTCGGCAGTTTATCGAGTTTGTCGCTGCCGAATTGAATCTGCTTTTCTTGAGAGGCCAGCTCACTCATCGGCGTTTCGAGAATGTTGCCGAGGTTGTGGTCCGGATAGACAAAGTGGTCGCAGGAGTAGATGTCGCCGTTGTACTCAATGATCATCGCGCTGCCGCATTTTTCGGAAAAGATGCAGAGGGGGGGCGGCATCCCCATCCACGCGTTGAGCATCACATCGAACATCTGAACGAAAATAGTGCCAACATCACGCCGGACCCATTCGTCAAAGATGTCGATCAGGAACTGTCCATACTGCTTGGGTTGAACGGTCCACGGCATCACGTGTTCGTCGGTGTCGTCGGCGACGAGGTCGGGGGGAAGGGCGAGCTTGAGGCCGAGACGCGTGGCTTCATCGTTGGGCTTGCGCTCGATGATCGGAATGAACTGCAGGAAGGTGCTGCCGGTGCTTTTGAGGAAGTCGTAAATTTCGACCGCGTGTTTTGCATTCTGACGGGTCACGCAGGTGAGGGTGTTGAATTCCACCCGATGCGACTTCATCAGCTTTAGGGCTTTCATTACGCGATTAAAGGTCGGCTTTCCGCCGCGGTCGACGCGGAATTTATCGTGAATATGGCGAGGTCCATCGAGACTCAGCCCAATCAGGAATTTTTCTTTCGCCAGAAATTTGCACCAGTCGTTATCGATCAGCGTTCCGTTGGTTTGAAACGCATTCTGCACGGGGCGGCCCGCCGAATACTTTTTCTGAAGCAGCACCGCTTTTTGGAAAAATTCAATTCCCATCAGGGTGGGTTCGCCGCCCTGCCACGCGAAGATAATCTCCGGTGTGTTTTGCGATTCGCAGTATTGCTTGATGTAGGCCTCGAGCACCTCGTCGCTCATGCGGTGAACCTTCTGCTCTTGAAAGATCGCCTCTTTTTCGAGGTAGAAGCAATAAGTGCAGTTCAGGTTGCAGTCCGGCCCCGCCGGCTTGGCCATCAGATGGAAAGGTTGTTTTTGGTCAGACATAACGTTAAGAGTGCGTTTCCGTTGCTTCCAGTTCAAGCCTCATTCCCAACCGTATTCCTGCTAAATAATCGGCAGTTTGTCCCGCAGATAGGGAGGGTTATGTAGCGTCGGCTCTATGAGCCGAAATCTTCCTTTCTTTCCAGACTCACCCTGGCGCTTTTAATTGGAAGTCTGAGCTTCTGTGGCAAGAGAAATGATTTCGACCGTGCGGCGCGGCGGTTTTTCTGGAGGCGCCGGCATTTCTGAAATTCTGCGCTTGAGCGCCTCAAGGATCGATTTTTTGACTTCAAGATGAATTCGAGCCCTTTTCGTTTCGGGGTTTTCGTCCTGCCCAGAATTTGATGCACGTTTCTGATCCAGCTCTTCAAACGTGTTCTTCTGAGCTGCGTATGTTTCCTCCAACTGCTTGTGGATTTCTTCGAGTGCGTTTTTTAGGCGCTCATTCAGTGCGTTCAGGGCGGCTCGTTCCTTCTGGAAGGCAGAGGAGTTTGGATCTGTTTCAATCAATATTTTCTCGGTGGTTTTAATCTCGGATCGGATCGATTTAATGGCGGGGTCGTTCACGTAGGCCGACCAATTCAATAAGGGTTTCTTTTCCATTTTTGACCACTGTTCTAGCTTAGCTTTTGCTCCCAACATCGCAACTCGGGCTTGAATCCGATCTCCTGCTAGTTGCTGGAGCTGAAGCTTTTGGGTGTCTTTATCCAGCACAAGCGGTGTTTCGGAGAGGCCCTGTTTTTTGCGGAGTTCCTTATATTTCAGCTCGGCCTGCCGGACCCCATTTTCCTGTTCCTGTAACATTCGTGCCCGTGACTTGTCTGTGGCCTGTTTTTCTATTAAACTTTGTTTTTCAATGTGGCGTTGGTATGCACGAGCCAATTCGTTGGCAAGCGCCACGGCTTCATCCGCGTCGTCGCTGGTTGCTGTTATTTCAATGAAAGAGGTGTCGCCGATCTGTTTCACTCGCAGTTTGCCGCTGAGCATCGAGCACATCTCCTTCAGAGAAGGCTTGGTTTCATTCAGCGCCCATTTTTCGGCTAGGTTTAGTTTCTCTGCCACCTTCGTTAGAATGGGCCTTGATACGATGATTGCCGCTTCAGTTAGGAGGGAAGAAGACGGGGTGACATTTAGAAAACAATGCTCACATGGATGTTCGCACGTGAGTAGTGGTTCCTCATTTTTTAGCACCGAAATCCGTGACGTGGCTCGGTGACGTTCCTGTTGGGAATTCGCTTTTGCGGCCTCAGTTTGTTTGGCGAAGAGGGCTGTTTTAAATTCCGACAGCGGTTTAGGCTTCGGTTTCGGATGGGCAAAATCGACGTTGGAGATGGAGCGGTTTTGCCGTTGGTATTTCACCATAAAGGCTTGTTCTTTGAGCTGTTCGAGGATGGCCTGTTGAGCTGTAAGCTCGGCTTGCTGAGTTTTATATTCAGCTTGAGCTTTTATCAGTTCAGGGCTTTTTGTGACTTTTATTTTTGTGATTTCCTCTTCAAGTGCATCGCGCCTTGCCTTCGCGGCGATGTCTTGCGCCTCCATCCCTTTTAAGATTCCCCTGCAGGCTTGTTCCTGTTTTTTGTTCAGCTCATCCAAAGCGGCTTGCGCCATTTTTACTTCAAGATGATCTTGCCCAAGGATTGGAGTCTTTTCGCTCAGCTCCTTTTCATATTGCTGAATCTGTTTGCTCATACTTTCGATGAATGGGCCATTGGCTAGTAGTACTACGAATTCATCCAGAGATTGATCTCTGGCCTCTGAGAACTTTTTGAGTCTGGTCTCGGTCAAAACCGATTTTTTTTTGGCCCTCACCAGATCGTTTTTCAGTTGCTCCATCCGGAGTTTCTCAATGTTGGCACCTGTATCCGTGGTCAGGGACACGGAATATCCGTGTTCTTTACGCAACGCTTGAAGCTTCAGTTTGAGCTGCTTGACGATGGCCTCTTGCTTTTTCAGCGCCATGTTAGCCTCTTTTTGTGCGGTTTTTTGTGCTTTGAGGTTTTCTTCGTCGAGGGCATTTTTGGATGCACTGGCCACCTCGTTTGCAATCGCCACCGCCTCGGCGATATCCTGACTCGTTGCTCTAATGGAAATCAGGGACGTGTTTCGGAACTGTGTCACTCGAAGCTTTTCTTTGAGCGTTGTATACACTTCATCTGAGGAAAGGTTCCATTTCGTCGCAAGATCCAATCGAGTTGCGACTTCGCCTAGAATAGGCTTGGAGATGATCCGCTCCATTTCGGTGTCCATTGAAGTTGGATATCGGAGGGCGCAGTGCGCGCAGGCATTTTTACAGTCGGGTTTGATGTCATGTTTGCGAATATCAATCCGAGAAGTGGCCGAGTGGAGTTTTGGAGGGTGAGTCGTAATCTGCGCATTCGTAATAAAGGAGGAGAGTAGAGCTACGACGCAGGCGGTGATGACGATTTTATGTTTCATATTATAGTTCCCAGAGTTTGCGCAGGGGGACGGCCAGAAACGGCGTGCTTCCGAGCGGTAGGATGTCGGTTCCGTTGTAGAGTACGATTCCGGCTTGGAAGTCTTGGCCACACCGGTCTGCGAGGCGGGCCAGGCCCTTGGCGTCTCCGGGCGTTGCGGATGCGGCGGCTTTGATTCCGATGCCCCAGGTTTTTCGACCCCGTGTGATGACGAGATCTACTTCGACTTGATCTTTATCGCGGTAATGCCAAAAGCGGAGGTCGGGGTCGGTCCATGCGGCCTGAGCGATAACCTGCTGTACGGCAAAGGATTCGAGTAGATGGCCCATCAGCTCGCGCCCCGGCAGCCAATAGCCAACGCAACAACGGTAGACGGCAGAAGGGTTCTTTGTCTTCGTGGTGCTTGTTAGGGTGTAGAATGGTGGGTTAGTAGGGAAAAGACAAGCAGATCCACCGTGCGGAGATATAGCTCCGCCGCAGGGCTCGGCTCAGGCCGGCCCCGAAGGGTGCCCCAAAGGGGCAAGGCCTGGGATGAGCCCTGCGGCGGAAGAGATTCTACTGTGCCCCGCTCGTCACGGGGCACAACAAAGGAAGGCAGACATCCTTTCCCTTGGCGTCATCCATCCCAAACATTTACGAGGCCGATCATTCAAATATCGATCAATCCGATCGAGACCCGCAGTATCTATATTAGAAAACGACGATTTCTTGGGATGAAGCCTGCGGATCAGCCCATTGGTATTCTCGTTCGTTCCGCGCTCCCAGGAGTGGTAAGGATTGGCGAAAAACACATCCATTCCGGCCTTGCGCTCTAACTGCTGATGTCTCGAAAATTCCTTGCCGTTATCAAAGGTGACGCTCAGGCAAGACTTCGACGGCATGGATGAAAAGAGCTTGCATATCTTCTGTTCGACTTCTTTGGCTTCCTTCGTTTTTGATCGATCCACTAATGTAAATCGTGTGTTGCGTTCTACCAGTGTTATTAAATTCCCAGTCCCGTTTGCCCCATTGATCAAATCGCCTTCCCAGTGCCCAACGCTTTCACGTGTTTCGACTTCTACCGGACGGGTATCGATCATGCGGCGGTTTGGAATCTGACCCCGCCGACGAGTATCATCCTTCGGACAGCGACGGCGACGTTTCCGGTGGGCGCGCGGCAGGCTCCTCCAAAGATCCCCCCCTCCCTTGGCATCGGTATAGATGTGTTTATAGATCGTTTCCTTACACACAGATGGGCGCCCTTCTAGACGGGCGCGTCCACTAATGATCTCTGGTGTCCATCCTTCTCTGATCCGTAATTCTGCATCTGCCTTCACTTCATCAGTGAAGCGACGAGGTCCTGGTCGTTTGGCTCGTTCAATGGCCTTTCTGTTTGCTTGCTCTGGCTGATAGCCACAGCCGCCAGAATTGCGACTGATCTCACGAGAAACCGTGCTTGCCGGGCGATCTAGACGGCGCGCTATTTCTCTGCACCCAAGACCTGCTTGACGCCAGCGGCGAATGCATCTACGTTCAAAAACGGTCACGCGTTTGTAAGCCATATTGTCCTCCATGTGTTGTAGCACTTGAAGAACGTAACTTATCGCGTGGCCTTTTTCATATCACAACTGTTGCAATAGCTGGTAGCCTGCGGG
>Ga0307929_1000743_pt1 | contig 29470 bp, 29 predicted proteins | sample AceLakmetage1330_FD_203160 | JGI IMG/M metagenome (GOLD analysis project Ga0307929, IMG submission 203160) | Saline water microbial communities from Ace Lake, Antarctica - #1330 | ecosystem: Environmental > Aquatic > Non-marine Saline and Alkaline > Saline | place: Antarctica: Ace Lake...
ATCTGATCTATCACATGCCTACGTAGACATTAACGCTGAATACAACTAAAGCTCCCTCTGTCTCATTGAAATTCGACATCCCCCTCAATGAGGGGGACATAAAAATAAGGCTCCCTCGATGAGGGAGCTGGATAACATTGAATACTTGAAATGTTATTCTGAGGGAGCTAAAGATTTATATTGTCTGAAAAGTGATCAAAGCCTTTTGGCAAAACTACTTCTTCACCATCTTTAAAATAGACGTACTTCTTTTCTCTAATAATGCGCCCTATTACAGTTACTCCAACATCAGTGTGTGGATGATAACTATCTAGTAACTTCTGAAGATTCTCTGGAGCTACAGTAAACATAAGCTCATAATCTTCCCCACCTCTAAGCTGAGCATCAAGAACATCGATAGAAACAATAGATGCTAATTCTTTTACTTGGCTTCTTGTTGGGATAGCGCCAGCATTAATAATTACTCCAACTTTACTCTCAACAGCTAAGTGTCTAGCTTCTGAAGCGATACCATCACTGATATCAATCATTGATGTAGCATACTTTGCTATAATACTAGATTCTTTTACTCTAGCTCTTGGATGAGCAAGCCTATCCTTAAGGGCATCAGGAATACTCTTTTTTTTATTAAGAACCATTCTTGCAACACAAGCATCGCCAATAGTACCCGTCACTACTACTAAATCATCTACATTAGCACCGTTTCTATATACTGGCTTATCACACTCGCCTTGAACTCCAATTGTAATTGATAATGTTTTGCCATGTGTAACATTGCCACCCATAAGTGTAAGTCCGTAATCAGCACATTTAGTCCTTATGCCTGCGTATAGTAACTTAAGCCAATCAGGCTTTGTTTTGTCATCAATAATAAGAGAAACATACAAAAATGTTGGTTTGGCACCCATGGCCGCAATATCGCTTACATTTGTTTCTACAGCTCTCATGCCAATCTCTTCAGCACTAAACCAATCCTTTAAAAAGTGATCACCTTCTACTAATGAATCGGTGGTGAAAACTCTAAAAGAATCTTCCTCTTTCCATACAGCACAATCGTCACCTATTCCTCGAACAACATTATTATGTCTTATTGGGAATCCATCAGTAATATAGTCGATTAATTCTATCTCATTCAAGGTAAACTCCCTTCGTCCTTACGGACTCTTCCCTCTTTGATAAAGAGGGCTCATTAGGATAAAAACAATTTTATCTATTTGAGTGCACAAAACTCGCCACACATTGTACATGTCTCATAACCATCAGGTCGTTTGCTAAAATACTCATCAAACTTCTTTTGATCTAAGCAATGTTCTCTTTGAGTCTTCCAATCAATCTTTGCACGTGCAGCAGACATAGCTCTATCACGATCTAAATCTTTTCCTCTAGTAAGGTCAGCAGCATGTGCTGCAATCTTATACGCCATAATACCTTCGCGTACATCATCTAAATCTGGTAACGCTAAGTGCTCAGCAGGAGTGACATAACAAAGGAAGTCTGCACCGCAATAAGCAGCCATTGTTGCGCCTATTGCTGAAGTAATATGATCATATCCAGGAGCTATATCAGTAACCAATGGACCTAGAACGTAGAAAGGAGCTCCATGACAATATTCTTTCTGCAAATCTATATTCAATTTAATCTTATGAAATGGGATATGCCCAGGTCCTTCAACCATAGACTGAACACCAGCTTCTCTACATCTCAACACAAGCTCACCTAAGTTCTTTAACTCTTCTAACTGTGCTTCATCAGTCTCATCAATGATAGTAGCTGGTCGCATGCCATCACCTAATGAAATAGTCATATTATACTTTTTGCAAACTTCTAATACTTTATCAAAGTTATCATACAAGAAGTTCTCTTTATCCCATTTCTCCATCCACTTCATCATAAGCGAACCACCACGGCTAGTTACCTTAATTAATCTGTCTTTTGTAAGCTCTAGATGCTTTCTTAGAAGTCCAGCATGAATAACTACAAAATCAACTCCATCTTGTCCACTCTCTTCTAGATACTTCATGAAATAATCAAACAAGTTCTCTGGACAATCATTATTCTCGAAGAATGCACCATATAAAGGAACTGTTCCCACAGGAATATAAGTATTATTAATAATTTCTTGTCGGAGACTTCTAATATCATTACCTAAAGACAAATCCATTATGCAATGAACACCAGTCTCCTCGCATAACCTAACCTTCTCCATCTCTTTGGTTAAATCAGATGTTTTTGGCGAAATACCAATATTTGCATTAATCTTTACTCTTAATCCTTTTCCTACAGCCACTGGCTTAACATTCTTATGGTTAGGATTACCAAGAATTACTCCTTCGCCAGAACTAACTAAATCCTTTAAATAATCCTCAGAAATCCCCTCTTCTTCTGCAAGCTGTTTGTATACCTCATCAGGTATTATATTACTATTTATCATTTATGCACCCTTCCGTCTGCGCCTAAGTCGCATCCACCTTCCCTTATAAAGGGAAGGATAAATATCTTTAATTTCGTTCATTATAGCAACATAGGATAAGTTTATCTATTGTTGATTATAAGCTACTTAGAAAACCCTGAAGTACTTTCAACTATATAAATAGGTCTTCCCTTTACCTCATCATATATTCTATAAATATATTGCCCTATCATCCCTAAAGAAAATAATTGTAAGCCAGAAAAGAATATTAAAGATATAAACAAAGAAGTCCAACCCCTCACATCTGAGAAGCTCCCAGTCAACCTAAAATACAAATAAATAAATGCCATAACAACACTAATAAAGGAGATAAAAATCCCAATATGTGAAACATAGATCAACGGCTTATAGGAAAAAGAAAACACAGCGTTGAAAGCAAGCTTAAAATAAGATTTAAAGCTATACCCAGACTTACCATCTAAACGCAAACCTCTCTCATATTCGATACCAGACTGTTTGAATCCAACCCAAGACCTTAACCCTCGAACATACCTATTTCTTTCAGGCATTTTATTTAAACTTTCCACAACTCTTTTTGTCATAAGACAAAAATCCCCACTATCATAAGGCACATTGATATTTGCAAGAAATCCAAAAACTCTATAAAACATTAAGTACAAAACTTTGTGAAAAAATGATCTCTTTCTCTTTTTTCTTATAGCATATACAACATCATTACCTTCTTCAGCCTTAGCCACCAAATTGATTATGACTGAGGGAGGATCCTCTAAATCATCATCCATGATGACAACATAATCACCATAAGCGTACTCTAATCCTGCAGTAACCGCAGTCTGATGTCCAAAATTCCTTGAGAAATTCACATACTTCAATATGCTATTTTTCTTTGAATACTCAGCAATCAACTCAAGTGATGTATCAGTACAACCATCTATTACTGCTATTATCTCGCATTCATAGTCGTTGAGTGATTTAAAAACATCTACTAATTGATCAAAAAGAACAGGGAAAATCGTTGCTGAATTATATATTGGTATTACTACTGATATTACTTTTTTACTCATCATTCCACCTCTTTATTTATTATATTTAAATAACCAAATATTGCTATCATTTACCATAGTATAATCCTCGTTTTCCATATATGAGCTTAAAATACTATTATTCTTATCTATATCTGACTGTCTTCTTACATCACCTAACAATAATTTACCAAAAACAAAGAAAAAATCTTTTTTAATTAAAAGAGAAGCTTCTCCTTCTTCTAAATAATGATACTTCTTAATAACTACATACTCAACATTATCCGGTGCCTCGCCTAATCTATATAATTCTTTTCTATACTGCAAATGACCTTGAATGTGTGTGTCAGCAGCAACAGAAGACTCTATAGGGATTAACGTTAAAATACTATAATGCGACGTTAAGTTTTTAGGAGGAACAAAACTTCTAATCTCAAATAGTAATATATATATAATATTTAAAACAATAAAGAAAGCGATACATCCCTTTAGCAAAAACCTCCATTTGCTCTTAACTAACTTCTTTTTTAACTTTATATATCCAAAAATTGCGGAATAAAAAACAATGGGTATAAAAACTATTGAATAATGGGCTGTAATATTCACAAAATCTAAATCTGCAGACAACAAATTCTGAAGCAACGGACCTGCCGCTAATAGGATTGTTCCTGAAAACAAAGAAAGAAACCCTAATGGAGCAAATAATAGAATCAAGTAAGCAATATCCGAAGCTGAAAAAATATTTTTTATAATCAGAATAGGATTTGTTAATAGAGTTACAATCTTACCGATAAGACCTTCACCTAAATATCCGTAATATTGATTTGCAAATACTGCAGTTTTCACAAAACCAGAACCAGTCATGCTTGCTATCCATGGCATAACAAAACCCATAATCAACAATGATGCTATGGCTCCATACAAAGCAACAATAAAACCTTGAACATACTTCTTCTTTATTAAGAATAAATAAAGACCAACTGAACACAATAGAACTATGCCAGTCTCTTTAAATAAAGGGAATATTAAAATTAAGAGATAAGTATACTTGTACTTGTTCTTCTCTATGAGATAGATAATCCATGATAAAGCAGCAGCTTGCCATAAATCACCATGAAAATCATGTGAAAATAGCCTAAAAGGTAGATAGAAGAATAATAAAAGAGAAGAATAAAAAACAGCCTTTTCTCCAAGCTTTTCTTTAACAAGTATAAGAATCGGTAAGATCATAGAACATGCTAAGAGTGCTTGTGCAATAAACAACCAAACAGGGGTAATAATAATTTTATAAAAAGGCACAAAAATCAGAAGCCATGGATAAAAATGATCAGCTAAAAAAGACATGTTAAAAAAATGCAGAAAGAACCCATTACCGTTAATAAAACTCCATACGCTGTGGTCAAAAAAGTAAAAATCATGAAAAGAAGTTTTAAAAAAAAGAAAGGAAAATAATCTAGCTGTTAATATATATATATAAAGAAAAAGGATAAAATATAAAAGATCTTTTTGTTAGACTTTATATATTCTTTCATAACTTTATCTATTCGTTTCTATATCGTCGAAAATGCCTTTAACAGTGTCCTTGTCTGTTGATAAACCATAGGTCTTACAATTAACCGTATTATATTTAAAAAACTTATAGCTGAAACAAAACTTATCCCATGAACTCATTTTAACTAAATTTAGCTTTATAATTAAATTTATGAACCAAGATGGAATCTTAAACTTCAATATAGCTTTCTGATTGTAATACTCAGTAGCCTGCTTAATAAAATCTTTTAAAGAAATGTAATCATTTCCCAATACTAAATCATTTTCATTCTCAACATTTTTCATTATATGTATTACGCATTTCGCAATATCCTCTGAGTGCATAAAATGAAACCCAAAATCTATATAGATTCTCTTCAGCCACTTTAATTGTTTATGAAAATTAAGGAGTCCCTTACTAATATGGGAATATGGTCTGTCCTGAGCTCCACCAATTACAACGGTGGGATAAACCCTTATTATTTTATCGGATAATGGGTGATTCTTAGTAATATGATAAATATCATATTTGCATTTGATATATCCGGTTCCGTCTGTACTCGCTTCTTCTAGCAAAGCATTCTCATGCCCTAAAATACTTGCAGTCTCAAATTGAATAAACTTTTTAAATTTAAATTTATCAACAAAAGATAACATCTTAGATACACCATTTACATTTGACTGTTTTGCTCCACCCCAGCTTGTAGCAATATTGATAATATAATCAGCCTTTGCAATATCTTTTGACGCTAACTCTATAAAAGCCATATCACCTTTTACTATCTCTACATTCTTAGCATTTATAACATTTGGTAATAATCTGTCTGGATTTCGAACTAATAAAAACAAATGATATTTATTATTATTAATTAATTGCTCTGAAATATAGGAACCAATACAACCTGTTGCGCCTGTAATAAAAATATTTTTCACCATAGCTTTATCCAATTCCACCAACCTGGTTTTCTTTTAGTATTTAATTTATTAAAAAAAACTGAATCAAAATCTTTTTTTAACCAATTATTAAAATCATTATACCAATTACCTTTAAAGCTGAACACACAGCCTTTTCCTGGAGACTTGCTCTTTGGATATAAGCTATCTTTCCAAAAAACAAACATTGGCACATTATAAGCACCAGCAACATGATACATACCGGTATCATTACCTATAACGAACTTTGCTCCTGCTATTAACCCTAAACTTCTATCTATATCATTAAGCTCAACAAAAGGATTATCAACCCAATCTTTCATATAATTAATATAGCGATCATAATCTACACTTGCGCCAATAAAGACTAGCTGATACTTACTATTAAGTTCTGATAAAAAAAACTTATATATATCATCTCCAGGGTCTTTTTTATCAAGCCATCCACTACCAGGCGCATGCCCGCGAACAACAACAACATAATCGTTCTCTCTATATTCTTTTGGCGTCTTCTTTTTATCAACATACGTATGTGGAATAATTACATTTTTTTTACTAATCTTTAGCTTTTTTAATACCTTTATAAAAATATATCTATAATCTGGAATAATTGCATTTACTAGATTGGACTGAAAAAGACAATCTATCCCTTCAGCTTGTTCTTTAGTAATTATCTCTATAAAATCACAATTCAAATACATATTTTCGACAACTTTGTCATGAAAAAGAACTTTAATCTTTATTTTATAGTAATCAGCAAGAAATTTAATTGTAGGAGTACAATTTATAAAATTCCCAATTGCATACCCTTCCGATTGATGCACATAATAATTATCTAACACTATTATTCCAATCATCCATGATTATAGGATAATCTCTTGTCATAAATTTAGCTCTTTTAATTGCATCTCCAGCATAATGAATAATAAAAGAATTCTTAACTTTATCCTTAAACAAACTTCCTAATTTTAAATTTGTAAAATTAATTTCATCAAACATAAACATATGGTTCCACCGATAGTCTAATGATTGTATTTTATAATTAAGATCTTTCACTTTCCAATTTATAATATTCTGTTCTCTTACTCCATAATCAAATTGTTCGTTTTTAATATGCGACAATATTTTCTTATCCAAAAAATTGGCTTTATTATGCTGTTGAGACATAACCATCATCCCAGCATTAAAATAACCATTTTCCCAACCAATATTACCAAAAGACTTTTGAGCCATTTTAATCTCATGTAATCTTCTTTTTTTTCTAGAACCTACATCTTCGTATACAACACCAATTGAATCTTCTGAGACAACATCGAATATATTAGGAGCAAAAGACGTTATCATCATATCGGTATCAACCTTAAGCAAACGATCATATTTCCCATTTAAAAAATCATATGATTGGAACTTTTCAAGAATAAGATATTGATATTTTGCATTACCTGTAAGATTATATTTAAGTTGATCTAGAACAATTAAATCTAAGTCAAATTTTTCACAATAAAGCTCAAATGTTTTAATCGCGAATTGTGTTTCAGGAGGCATTTTATCCTTATCAGGATAAATATTTACACAAAATAAAGCATTTTTTTTCATATTTAAATAATATCATTTATAAGAATCTACAGCTACAAAAAAAAATTACTGATATAATATTCCTATGCACATATACTTTCTTTCTTATAATTACAGGAAACATACTCCAAGCACCCGATACAGAGGAACTTATCCACTTAAATCTCTAAAAGAAAAATACAAAATAAAAACAACTATTTTTCATAGGAAACAAGATATTTTCTACCTTTTTTTTCTTTATCTGAAAATTAAACTTACAAAAAAAACTAATGTAGTAATTTTCCAGAGAATAGTAAAAAAAGATAAAATCTCAAAACTTATGGAAAAAATCAGAAAAATTGCAGATATAAGCATACTTGATATAGATGATGCAATTGAAGACTTAACTGAAAATAAAAAAAATAAAAAATATATATATGACTGGATTTCAAAAACAGATCAAGTATGGGTTGGATCTAAAGAATTGGAAAAAAACTACTCTAAGTACAACAAAAACATAAAATTAATGACAACACCTGTTCCTAAAGTGAAACTAATAGAAAAGGAAGAAAATAAAACATTCACAATAGGATGGGTAGGCAACTACAAACCACATAAAAATAATCTAGATATGTTCTTCAATGAGATACAAAACATCTCAGTAAAGATCAAATTAAAACTAGTAGGCATTACAATGTCTGCTGCGCAGGACGAAATAAAAAACATATTCAACAAAACAAAAGTTGAAATACTTTTCCCTATAATAAAAAACTGGAATAATGAGCAAGAAATATCTAATGAAATACAAACTTTTGATATTGGGATTATGCCTCAACTAGACACAAAATACGACAGAGCAAAATCTGCTTTTAAATTGAAACAATACTTAGCAAGCAATGTCCCGGTACTCGCCTCACCTGTGGGTGAAAACCTCAATGTAGTAATTGAAGTCAAAAATGGAATGTTAGTAAAAGATGGGAACTGGAAAACTACTATCAGCAACTTTATTTCATTAAACAAAAAAGAACTTTCTGAATTAAAAAAGAACGTGGAAGAAGAATATCTATCTTCTGACTATAATATGAATAATTATATTAAAAAAATGTACGAAAAATTTAATTCTTAATTCTCTTTAAATGGGAATTAATTAACTCCACTGGATAGTTCGTATGCTCAATTAAAAACTCATCCCATCCCTTCACAAAATCCTTATCAGATTTATCTCTAATTAATCCAACTTTTAAAAAAGGACTAGGATATTTATCTAATAAAAGTTCCTTCCATTTTGTTTCGGTAACATTTCTCACAAACTTCCCAAGATTATTATATGACTCACAACTAAAACAACTTTTTAAAAGCAATTTAGTTAATCCTATTTCATAATTGATAATAATATCATTTTTAGCTTCTTCATGTTTTATAGCCTTCATGAATTCTTTAAAAATATTACTAATAAAACAACAATTACGGAACACAATGAAATAGCTCTGCAAGTGAAATTCTTTTTTAGAGATAACGTACCTATTTTTAAACAAAAGCGATCTTCTATAACCATAATTATTAGAGGTTATTCCCCAAAAATCGATACTTTTATTACTCATTTCATTAAAAGAACGCTGAAGTCCATTAACAGGACCATAACAAGAATCATTACAAAAGATTAATTCATCATAATTTTGTAAATCCTTTTTTAATAAAAAATAGCCTCTTTTATAACTTCCAAAATCATACTCTCCATGCCTTCCAGCAATTACATCTGTAGTTAGATCACTTATTTTTTGAATTTCACTTTGTAATAAATCGCAATCCAAAACTTTTTTTATATATTATATACTACTAAACTCTACCGTTTTATCCTACTTTATTATAATCTATCTATAAATTTTAGAGATATTTAACTTTTTTATATTTAAAAAATTGTTTTATATACTTTTGCCTAGCTGACTCACATTCCCCCAGAAGCAACTCGTCTAATATTGAAATTAATTTTGAACAATTACACAAATTATAAGATGCAATGTTTTGAGCATATGCCTTTTGAACTCTATGAAATAAAAGCTTCAACCCATCTTTATCTGGAAAGTACCTATCTTTCCATTCTTTAATCAATAACACCTGTCTGAAAGAATTTTTATGAATATTACTATCATGAATTCTATAATTAACGGCTGATTTATTTAATAAAACGAACTGCAAGTCCACATTATCAATCATATAGATAAATAATTTCGTTCTAAGTATGATATCATCACCGATTAAATCATCATCAAAACCACCAATAGCATCAATTATATTCCTTCTAAATACTGCACCTTGAATATAAAAGGCCCCTAAGTGATTGTATTCTAGCTCAAGTAGATCTCTTGCCGTAGTATGTGTTTCTTTTGCCCAATTCATATAAGGAGATTCGTTTTTACAAATAATTTCATTATTAGCATCAACTTTATTATTTAGCTTATTTGCAATAAAGGCTATATTTTCATTAAACAAATCCATTTTAGATGATATTGCATCGTTTTCAATGTAATCATCCATTGATATAAAAAAAACAAACTCACCTTTTGCCTTGTTCAACATAGTATTAAAATTTTTAGGAACATTGGCAGTATTGTTTTGTAAAATCACAGTTATAGGAACAGGTGATTTTTTTGAACACTCTGTCAGAATCTTTCCACTATCATCAGGAGAACCATCATCAAGTGCGATAATCTCGATATTTTTATATGATTGGTTCAAAATACTCTCTAAACAATCTTTAATAAATGCCCCATGTTTATAACTTAAACAGCAAAAAGAAACTAATCCTTTTTTATAATTATTATCATTCATTAACTGTCACCATAACCATTATAACAAAACTCAGACAACTCTTTTTCTATTAGGGCTATAGCTGCCTTATTTCCAGCATTCTTCCAAATGCCAACATTTTCACTTGATATCTTTGGATTTAGATATTTTTGTGGCTCAAAATGAGAACCTGGACTAATTCCAACAAATTTATTTATTTTATTTGTAGTATTACTATAATCTAAAACAAGGTGTTCAAAGCTTATTTTCAATAAACTATTATTATCATCTTCTAAAGGCTTATACATACATTTAATCCAATTAATAAAATCAGGCACAGTATTTGAAGTCATCCATCCTCGACCCATTATCAGTGATTCCATATAGACATCTCTAGGATCACGATATACAACGATTGCCTTAGCATCATGAAAATACTTTAAATTTTCAGAAAAATTTCTTGCCCCAATGCTAATAGCTTGATCTAATAACAAGAATTCATTATCTTTTTGATCAGAAAAAATATTTGATATAAATTCTTTTGCATATTCAACAAATTCTTCTTCAACCAAAGCCTTGGCATAATATATTTTGTTATCACTATCTTTTTTAAACTCAAGCTTTGCCTTTTTTGGAACTATCCAACTAAAAGCACTGATAACTTTTTTTAAATACTCGGAGTTATCATTATTCTCGTTTATATTAAAGTACTTTTGCGCAGTATCAGAATTAATTAATAGTATTTTTTCTAAAAACTCATATGCACTATCCTTAAATTTTTCACCAAAAACATTCTGATACCCTCGCCCCTTTTTGTTTTTATATGAAGTTCTATTTAAATAATCAACTAATCGTATAAACCTTTTAACCCCACTATCTATTAAGAAAATATTCTGTGATTTAATAATTTTCTCTAACTCAAAAATACCGCCAGAATGCCTTAAAACATCAAACTCATCCGCGAACACAAAAATATTATTAAATTCTTTAAAATAATCAACTAAAGCACCAGAGCCAGAGAAGCCAAGGCCATTTATTAAAATAGTTTTCTTACTTTTATTTTTCATTATAGCTATTCAGAATACTTACAACATATTTCACATCATCATCAGCTAACACAGCACTTATAGGTAAACTGAGACATTCTTTATGAATCTGCTCTGTAATTAAATAAGACAAATCATTCCATTGCTTATATGCTTCTTGTTTATGAGGAGGAATCGGATAATGAATAACTGTCTGAATACCATTATCTAATAAATATTGCTGTAATTTATTACGCTCTTTACAACGAATAACAAAGAGATGGAAAACATGGTCTTTTTCAGTTATGAGTGACGAATGACGAGTGACAGGTAATACAATCTCTGGATTTTTTATATTCTCACAATAATATTGAGCTATTTCTCTACGTTTTTGATTATCTTCATCTAAGTGTTTCAACTTAACTCTAAGAATTGCTGCTTGTATTTCATCAAGACGACTATTTAATCCTAAATATTTATTAATATATTTCTGATGCGAACCATAATTACGATAAGCTCTTATAACTTCCGCTAATTTACCATCATTTATTGTTATAGCTCCCCCATCACCTAATGCTCCTAAATTTTTACCGGGATAAAAGCTAAAGCCAGAAGCATCTCCAAGATTACCAGTCCTTTTTCCACTATAAACAGCTCCATGAGCTTGTGCTGAATCTTCTATTACTTTAAGATTGTGTTTTTGTGCTATTTTTTCAATTACGTCCATTTGAGCAACTTGTCCATACAAATGAACTGCCATAATTGCTTTTGTTTTAGATGTTATTTTTGATTCTATTAATAATGGATTGATATTATATGTATCAATATCTGGTTCTATAAGCACAGGAACTAGCCCTGCCTTAGATATTGATAGAATAGAAGCAATATACGTATTGGCAGGTACAATTACTTCATCGCCCAATTCAAAAACACCAAGCTCTTTATAGGCTTCTAGAATAATAATAAGAGCATCTAAGCCAGACGCAACACCAATAGCATGTTTAGTGCCACAATATTTAGCAAATTCTTGCTCGAATAAGCTACATTGATTACCCATAATGTACCAACCAGATTCTAAAACTTGCTTAATGGCACAATTAATCTCTTCTGAGTATGAATCATTAATCAATTTAAGGTCTAAAAAGGGAATCATTTTACTTTTCTCGCAGGATTACCAACAACTACATCGTTTTTTCCAACATCTTTTATCACCACAGAACCAGCACCAATAGTAGCACCTTTTCCAAGACGAACTCCTGCCATAATAGTTGCGCCAGAACCAATTGAAACATCATTTTCAATAATCACGGATTCTAAGTTCCAATCTTTATTTCTAGACTTTGGATACTTGTCGTTTATAAAGGACACATTTGCTCCAATAAAAACATTATCACCAACAATCATGCCATCCCAAATTTGTGTTCCACTTTTAATTGTTACATTATCACCAATAGTAACATCATTCTCAATAAAACATTGAGAACAAATATTACAGTTACTGCCTATCACCGCATCTTCTAAGACAACACAAAACTGCCAAATATTTGTACCTTTACCTATTTTAGAACTTTTAACATCTGCTAATTCATGAATCATTTATTTACCTCTTTCAAAAAGTCAGAATATGTATGTATATAATCCTTCGCATTATAATGCTGGCTAGCAAGAACAAGAATTGAGCAATCTTCAGAAAACGATTTCAACTCTCTCCAAACTAAATCTTTAATATAAATTCCAACATCATTTCTGTCTAATTTTATACTTTTCTGATTACCTTTTCCATCAGACAAATCCAGTATAAAACTTCCATTCATACAAATGATTACTTGTTCTAAGTCGTAATGTGCATGTCTGCCTCTAATAGCATTATTATCATTTGTAGGAACTGAGATAAAATAACAGCGCTTAACATCAAAAGGAATATCCGCACCGTTATACTCAGCACCTATCTCAAGAGGAACAAGATCTCCTCTGACATCACTATGCTTTTTAAAATCAATTGTTTTATATAGCAAATTTTTTCCTTTAGTCTAACCCAACCAAACTATTACCAGCTCTCAAATTATTTTTTAATGACAATTTTAGTTCTGCTAACTCTGCTTTCAAAATTCCATAATCTTCAAATTCTGTTGAAATATTCAATGATTTTAAAATATCTCTTAGTTTTACAGAGGACAACTCTCCAAATATCTCCACCAAAGCTTTATCAATAAACGGATACTTTCCAATAATATTGTCAATCAGCATTGGCAATGTAAAACTACAAGCTATACCATGCGGAACTGCTTTATGCGCTGTAATATAATAGCTCATTCCATGAGCAATTGCTGTTTGTGTATTTGAAAAAGATAAGCCTGCATACATACATGCCTTCATCAAACTATTACGATATTCTAAACTACCCAAATCCTTAGAAAGAGACACAATGTTTTCTATTATCAGCTTAGACGCTTTAACTGCATAATTTATGGTTATTTCATTGGCATTTTTATTCCAAATAGATTCTAGTGCATGAGATAATGCATCAAGCCCAGTCTGAATTGTAATTTCTTTTGGTACTGATAATGTTAACACTGGATCATATATCGCACATTCACTAAATAAATCTGGCAAATGTAATGAGTACTTCTTTTTTTCTTCCATATCCCATATTGTTGCCCAAGGAGTTATTTCACTTCCCGTCCCAGCAGTCGTTGGGATAGAAATAATTGGAGTAAGACTATAATTATTATCTGAGGAACTTTGTTTCTTTATTATATCTTCAACAAACTGATATTGTTTTGTTTCACTTTGAACAGATAAAAATTTAGCAGTATCAATTACACTGCCACCACCTACAGCTAAAATTACATCATAATCTAAACTTGATACTTTATTATAAGTTACTTTAAGATCACGAAAGTCTGGGTGAGATTTTATATCCGAAACTACAAACACAACTTTATCAGTAAGCGATTTTATTTTATCTACTAAACCTCTCTTAACAAATCCTTCTGAAGTTACTAATAGTGCTTTTCTTCCAGCAATATAATGATCAATATTATTTATCTCATTTTTTTCATAAACAATCTTAGTAGGCATATAATATTTAATTTTTTTATCCATCAACTAAACTCACTAACTATCACAACCTCTAATGGTGGCCTTGGTGTTTCATTGTCCAAACCACATTTAACATGAACGAATTTTAAGCCATTCTTATAATCTGCGACTACCTTTAAAAACTCTTGCAAATCTGTCACAGTATTCTCCACAACATCCAAATTAGAACTTTTTGCAATATTTATATAATCAACATGCTGCTGATATGTATTTTGACCGCCAGTGCTTTTGTTCTGCTCATTATCAAACAATATATAAAGCAAATCAATATTACTTTTATATCTTCCAGCGGTTGTAAGCCCACCCATATGCATAACAAACTCAGCATCACCGCCACAAACTATAACTTTCTTTCCTGCCATAGCAGCTCCAAGCCCTAAGCTTAATGCTCCACCCATGTTCCCTGCCATATAAAAATTATTTGTATCTGGCATAAAACAATACATCTCTCTTGATGTATTGCCAGTTGTTCCTATAAATAAAGTTTCGCTATCTTTAAAACTATCGTTTAGTAAACTTAAAAAGCCCCCTCTAGCAGTATAACCTGATACATCTAATTTATTACTGTCAGTCAACTCTACCTTTGAAAACGAACCTTTCTTAATCAGGCAAATAATTTGATTACTATTACAGTCGTTAATTTGTTTTATTGAAACTTCTATATCTTCATTATTTAAAACAATGTGTTCATAACCATATGCATTTACTAGGGATGGTAATTCAGTAGCTAAATGTTGATGTTGAATCTCACTACTTCCTTCGGTATATGTTCTCCAACTTACAAGAATTGGGAAAAACACACCATAAGGCTTCATCAAACTAGTAATACAGCTACCCATATTTGTAAGACCAGAAGATTGAACAATAACAATCGGTTTTTTCCCAGACATTTTTAAACCTACAGAAATTGAACAAGCAACAGCTTCACTTGCTGCAGGAATGTATTCTATATTTCGGTTATTAATTGCTGCATTTATTACATCTTTTGCAAAACTACAAGGAACAACACATAAATGAGAATATCCATGCACAATTAACTTATCAATAAAAACATTAGCGTCTATTGTCATTACCTTGTTCCTGGTATTAAATTTAAGATTTCTTTTATTGATAATAAATCTTTCTCTGCTTCAAAACTACGATCATTAGTTAATATCGATCTGGCTACATTTAACATCCCTGGATAGGCAGCACGTAACATATGATTCGCATAAATAACAACATTTATGCCTGATTTACTTAACTCTTTTGCAGTAATTTGATTATAACTTGTAGGAACAACAACTATTGGGATAGTTTCATTATATTCTCTTAATATTTTACAAAACTCTATAATTTCATCCGGTTCTTTCTTGCGTGAGTGGATCATAATGCCATCTGCCCCAGCTTCTATATAGGCTTTTGCACGTATTATCGCATCATCCATACAACATTCCAAAATTAAGCTCTCTACCCTTGAAATAATCATAAAATCATCTGTAATTTGTGCTAATTTGCCAACTTTAATTTTATTACAAAAATTTTCAATAGTATCTTGCTGTTGGTCTACTTCATTACCAAAAAGTGAATTTTTTTTAAGTCCTGTTTTATCTTCAATAATTACTGCACTTATACCTGTTCGTTCTAATGTTCTTACTGTAAATGCAAAATGTTCTGCAATACCACCCGTATCAGCATCATATATCATTGGTTTAGTAGTTACTTCAAAAATCTCATTAATAGTACTAATACGCGTACTTACATCAACCGCTTCTATATCTGGCTTCCCCTTAGAGGTGGAATCTGTTAATGAACTTGACCACATGCCATCATACTCTACACCGGTATCACTCTTAACATTTTCTACAATTAATCCACTCAATGCATTATGTGATTCCATTATGCGCACAACATCTTTAGAATCAATTAATCTTCTTAACCTGCCCCTTCTAATATCAGGAGTAGTCCCTATCTCTCTAATTGAATTATTAAGCTTTGTTGATGAAATTCCTTCAGTATAACCAATCTCTATTAATTCTCCACCCCAAGAAGACAATGTATCAATTACTTGTTGTCTTATATTAGATTGAACACCCTCTTTCCAATCATCACCATGAACAACTATGTCTGGTTTTATTTTCTCTAAATTTGGTCTGTAATCTAATGTTTCTTGAGGAATGACCTCTTTTACACCCTTAATATTCTCAATAACTATCTTTCTTTGATCAAATGTCATATAGGGAAGTCTTTTATAGCTTGCTATTGCTTTATCTGTCAGTAACCCTATTGTTAGTTCTCCTAATTTGGCAGCTTTCTTTAAAATATTCATATGCCCTGGATGAACTAAATCTGCACTCATCCCAACATATATTTTCTTATTTTTTCCCATTATTCAAAATACTCCCTAATTAATATTATATATATATAACATGTTTTTGAAAAATAATGTTATATTATATAGGTAATTTTTAAAAAATTGTGTAATAAAATCGGTTCTTTATTAACAAAATTGAAAGAAACCGAAGGTTGAGCAATGAATAAAAAAAACGGGAAGAAGATGTTGTGTTTGCTCCAAATTTGCAACTTATTTACAAAAGAAAATAATTTATTACTAGTTCAAATAATTCTGAAATTCTTTAATAAACAATTCCATATCTTTAAATGTTAAATCCCCAATATTTGCTACCCTAAAAGTATTAAACTCCTCAACTTTTCCTGGATAAATTGTAATACTCTTTTCATAAAAATAATCATGCATATGGTCAAAAGCAATACCATCCTTAAGATAAATAGACGTAATTATCTTTGAATGTTATTTATCTTATATCTACAATACTTAGTTTACCTAGACTGATTAAAGGTGTCTAGATGGAAAATCATATTACTGTTTGTTTGTTTAGACGTTTATTACGTTTGTGAATTGAAAGGTGTAACGACTTTAGTGTTCCTATTTTACCCAAGATATTATTCTAAACCTAAATCACTCACCTTCACATAAAACAACCGTCAATCCGTAATACCCTGATACTTCTTTATATTTACCAGATATTAGTCCATTTTTAACATCATTTATTATAACCTGCTTGTTGTTTTTATTAACATGAAAATAGTTAGGATTTTCAGGAAAAACAACAATATACTTGTTATCTGTAATTCCTTTACTGAAGTATTTAGGCAAAGAACCTCTGGTAGGTATACTCCTAAGCCTAGGATGAGTAAAAAGATATGTTGCCGTTTTTTGACTAGCATAAACATCTATTTCTTTGTGTAACGATAAATAATTATTCAAATCTTTTACAGCCTTTGTCATTTTATATAACTCAACGTAGCTTCTGTTTTTAAACACAGGGTTTATTATAGTTTTTATAGGTAATTTAAAAAAAGATAGTAATAAAAGAAGACCTAATATAATTGATATTTGCTTTTTTTGTTTCAAAATTCCAACTTTGTTAAACCAAGTATTCCCTTTTAAATAATATTTTAATGCAAAAAATACAGCAACAAACATTATGCTAATTGTAAAATCATGATAATGTGCTCGCACAAAAAGTGCTGACATAATATTACTTACTAAATACAAGCTAAAAGCAGGCATCGTATATAAAAATGATTTTGGGTAAATTAAAGGAATACACCCAAGAGCTAATATTATTTTAAACATCATACTAATCTTCAAAGGGATATTGTCATAAAACACTCCTAGCATAGATTGATGCTTACTTACCATCCCAGCATTAAAAAGTGGCATAATAAATAAATGCAATCCTAACCCTATAAAAACACCAGTGATAATCAAAAAAATACCGTGCTTCCATTGCTTTTGCTCAACAATCTTAAACATACCAACAGAAAGCCATACCAATGGCATACTTTCTTTAAAGAGTAGAATAAAAAACAAACAAATATACATCCGAAAATGCTTATTCTCGTAAGCAAAATAAAAAGAAAGTACAAAAACAGGAAAAAGAATACTTGTTGCAAAATTTTGAGCAAACATAATTGAGGTAACTACATCATTTATTAGCCATAAAACAGGAACGGTATAAATGTATCGCTGATCGGACAAATATTTTTTTCCCATTTTTAAAAAAATCAACGGCACTAAACTATAAGAAATTATTCTTACAAGCATAATCCAAATTGCTGAAGGGATAATTTTAATTAAAGGAGCAAAAAAAAGCAGTCCAGGTCTAAAATGATTTGCAAACGGGTGCATATCTTCAATAGAATAATAAAAGTGATTATTAAAGACTAAATTAGCTACTGGTTGTAGTTGACACGCTAAATCAGAAGCGCAAAAATCCAAAAAATATAAACGATAAAAAGCCTCTATTGTCCATAATAAAATTATGGAAACATATAAAACCCAGAAAACTTTTCTGCTTCTAAATAAATTAAGTACACTTGTTTGAAATCTTTTAATCATAATATAATAAAGTATTATATCAGAATATAAAATATTCGCAACAGAAAGGCTCTCATAATGGAAAATATCGAATTAAGCGTAATAGCACCCATGCATAACGAAGAACTAAATGCAGTTGAATTTGTCACGCGTACAGCAAACACACTAAAAGAATACAACAATAACTCAGAAATAATTATTGTAAACGATGGTAGCAGTGATAATACATTAAAAATACTTCAAGATTTAACAAAAAAACATAGCACTTTGAAAGTAATAGAACTTGCTAGAAACAGCGGACAATGGGCTGCCGTATATGCTGGGATTCAAAATAGCTGTGGCACACATATAATAATAATGGATAGTGACTTACAAAATTTACCTGAAGATATTCCAAAACTACACAAAAAAGCTTTAGAAGGATTCTCCTTAGTTTCTGGAGTAAGACAAGGAAGAACAGAATCTTTAATATTTAAAAAACTACCTAGTAAAATTGCCAACTGGATGCTTAGAAAAGCTACTGGATGCCCTTCAAAAGATATGGGTGGTTATAAATGCATTGATGGCGATATGGCTAGATCATTCAAATTAAAAGCTGGATACCATAGACTTTTTCCTGCATTAGCGTGGACAGCTGGAGGAACTGTTACAGATGTTAATGTTCAGTTCCCTGCTAGAAAATTTGGCAAAAGCCATTATGGATTCTCAAGAGTCTTTGATGTATTCTTTGACATTATTCTTTTTGCTTTTCAAAGATCTTTTAAATCTAGGCCTCTATATCTTTTTGGCAGATTAAGCTTTGCCCTTTTTACAATAAGCTCAGCCCTTTTCATGTGGGTATTGATTTCAAAACTTATGTTTCAAACTGATATGGCTACTAGACCACCTTTTTTTATGGCATTAATTGGATTTCTATCATCATTTATCTTCTTATCAATGGGATTCATGTTAGAAATACTTAAGGACATACAAAATACAGTTAATAATAGATATCCATATTTAATTAAAACTATTTATAAAAAGGAAAAAGACTAACTAAGATTTTTTATAAATTAAAAAAAACAGATTAAACAAAACAACTCAATATAGACGTTAAATATCAAATATGATATTCTTTTTTTTATGCGAAATATACGATTATTAATGACCTACAACGAAGATACCATTATTGAAGAAATGGTGGATTCCAAGTTATGCGTAATTTTTTAAATAGGAAAATTCAATTTATACAAAAAAATTATTTAAAACACACTGATTTTTTTAAAACTTTTGATATTAATCAGCATTCTGCATACAACATCCGGGATAAAGATCATCGTAGTGTATATTATTGTGACAAAAACATACCTCAAGAGTTATCCCCTTTACTAATAAAATACTTTGACAACAAGCTAATTACAAAAGAACTAATCATGGGAAGATTAAACAGGTCCTGGAGAATTATTTCGGCTAAACATGCATATAGAGCTTTTAAAAGATTAGAAAATACAAATAGGAAAATCACACCTATCATATACTCAATAATTAATTTCAAAAAACTATTTCTTACAAAAAAATCAATTCAGTTCCAGGAATACATTGCAAATAGCACAACATTTGAGACCTATTTCAATAGTTTAACTGATAATAAGTTTAAGTTAGCAATTGTTAACTCTTTAGCTGATATTTTATCGCTTTGTCATATGAAAAAAGTTTTTATAATTGATTTTGGAAAAGATTTTGAACATTTTATTGTTAAGGATGATAATCCTTACATTATCGACCTAGATGAAACAATTCTGCTAAATCCCTTAAACATTTTATCCCTACATTATCAAATATATGACCTAACAATTGTATTAAAAAAAATTAAGAATATTTGTGGTAAAAATTCTACTGAAGCTTTTTTCCAAAAATACTCAGAGAATTTAAAATGGTCATATTTTAGAACAAAAATTTACTATAAATATTTTAAAAAATTCATGATTTAACCTAAAAAAACATAACAACTAAAAAGCCCTGTGAATTATCTTGTATATAGAATAAAAACTACTAAATAAAAGAATTATTTTCTTTTAGCAATCAACATTAAGTTTCTAATATAGATTAGCATATTCAATGAAAACCCAGCTATAAACACTATATCTTGTTTGTAGATAGAATATGCCAGCAAAACCGTTGTTCCAGCTAAGCTTAAGTACCAAAAGCTTAGAGGTATTACGCTTTTCTTTTTAATTTCAGAATATATCCATTGAACAATAAACCTCATGCCAAAAATAAATTGGCCAATAAACCCAATAATTAACCAAACACCATCACTCATATTTAATACCCTTCTGTTTTCCAATCTCTAATTATTTTCTTATAATCTCTAGTCATTCTTCTATTTCTAATTTTACCCTTCAATCCTGCATAATGAATTATATAAGAATTCTTTGTATTATCAGAAAGCAAACTACCCCTTTTGATATTGGCTATATTTACTTCATCAAACATAAACATATGATTGAATTTATATTCTAAAGGAAATATCTGATATCCTTCTTTTCTAACTTTCCAATTAACAACATTCTGTGTACGATTAATCCCAATTTCCTCTTCAGTAAAATTATGGATATCGTCTTTTGTAAGTTTATTGAAATCTCTATGCTGTTTTGAAGCTACCATTATACCTTCATTAAAGTATCCTTCTGTCCATCCTAGCACATTACCAAAAACATCTTGAACTTGCTTCATTTGATAATGACGTTCTTTTCTTCGCTTACCTAAATCTTCATACATTGCTCCGATACAATCCTCAGGAACTAAATCAAAAACATTAGGACAATTTACTGTAATAAGTGCATCTAAATCTACTTTAAACAATCGATCATAGTCATCAAAATAATCATATGCTTGAAACTTCTCAAGAACCATATAATTATACTTATACTTTGAACCAACTACATTATATTTGGGCTTATCAACTAGAATTAAGTCTAAATTATACTTTTCGCAATACTTTTCAAAAGTATTAATTGCATACCTAAATTCAATTGGAATTTTGTTTTCTTCAGGATAAATACAAACGGCAAATAAAGCATTTTTACTCATAATTTTCTCAACAATAAAGGCTAATTGGCCATTGCCTTCCATAATAATTTCATTCCTTGTTTTACTGACAGCAATTGATGTTTCCCTATTAAACCCTCAAGCTTATTTATATTAAGGACATTCTTGGGAACATCTACTGACCTGGCCTCTATATATTCTACTAATACGTCTTTACTAGTCACTGCCTTTGCAATCTCGATAATTTGATTAATAGAAGTACCTTCACCAGTGCCAATGTTATAAATCTCATTCCATGTATTCTTTTTAATAATTTCAGTTATTAAAGCAGCTAAATCATCAATGTATATATAGTCTCTTGTCGACTCGCCATCTCCCCATACCTCAATAATTTGATTATTTTTTAGCTTGCTCATGACCAACGGTATAAGTCCTTGCAACGATGATATCTTTTTGTTTTTTCCATAAGGATTGGAAGGTCTTATTATTAAATAATCTAGACCTAAACTTTCATGATTCATTAATAAATAGTTTTCTAATTGCTGCTTTGCTAACCCATAATAATTTATAGGCTGACAGCTACTTAATTCAGAATTTACACTATTACCATTATTTCCATAAATAGTTCCACCTGATGAAAAGAACATAAGCTTATTAACACCAAGATCTGTAAACGTTTTAATCAACTCAATTGAAGGAACGATAATATTCTTTTGCTCTTCAAGATATTTATCATATCCTGAACTTGGCACCATTGTTGATACTAAATGCATAACAAGCATAATTTGATGCTCAGTTACTACTTGTACCAATGTTGGCAGATCGCTAACCACACCTTGAATATGTTTATAGCTATTTGGATATAATTCTAAAAAGGACCCCGACTGTCCTGGATTCAAATCATATGCTATTACATTGAATCTATTTTTCAATAAATCTTCACAAATATTTGTGCCAATATACCCACAGCCACCAAGGACTAAAACCCATTTTTTATTCATATTAATAATGATTAAAACATTTATAGGTAACATATTCAATCTATACAGTTTGCAATTGATAAATTCTCATTCTTATGTGAATATTATTTCTATGAGAAAAATGAATATGATTAGCTATTATGGTGGCAAAGAAGCCTCTTCGGATGAGATAAATAAAATAGAACTTAATGACTACTATAAATTGGTTTTTGATATAAAAAAATACAAAGACTCTACCCTGATAATTATTGTTACTTACACCTGTTTACCTGCGATACAGCTTTGTATTAACAGTGTTATAAAAACCTTAAACAGCAAAAAAAACACTTATGCTCTTATTTTAGATAACGAATCAACACCTGATATTCAAGAATATTTAAAAACATTAGATCACGAAAAAATAGATACTATTTTCATAGGTAAAAACTTAGGTAAAGCTGTTGCTGTAAATAATTTTGGACAACGATTCATTAATGACTCAAACTTACCCAAAACAATAGTATCAATAGACCCAGATATAATATTTTCGCCTAAAAGTTTTAACAGCATGATTGAAGCTTCTGTAAATATTAAAAAATCTGGAATGATAGGAATGCGTTTTACAAAAAACTCCTGTAATCCTGAAATCAACCTTTTCTTTCCAGCAAAAAAAATAAGAGGCATAAATAAAAGAAAATACAAAATAAAATCACCTTTTCTAGCTACTGTAGCTGGACCAATATTTGCGATTAAAGGATCTTCCTATAAAAACACATTGAAGTATAGATTATTCCCTAAAAAATTCCTTGCTACTTATGGTGGAGATGACTCTGCAACATATGCTGCTATAAAAAAAGGAACTATAAATGGTTATTTAGAAGGAACTGAAGTAACTCATCTTAGACAACGAGATCATGATTCGCAGGAACTAGAAGACTATATAAAGAGTACCCTTCATTTTTCTTGATAAAAACGAAGCAAAAATCAAGATCACTCAAAACTCGCTTTATTACTTTTGGATAATTTCTTTCGAACCCCTCAGACGGGGAGCAAAATTCTCAAGAAATTATAACAAAGTATATTTGCTCAAACAGTTGAGTGCTCAATTAAAAAAAAGAGAACAAAAAAATTAAAAATCAGACTGATATGTAACTTTAATATTGTTCACATCGCCTAAGACTGTTTTTACCTTTGCTTCAGCATAATGAATAACCAGTCCAGCATCATCAGTAAAATCTACTCTGGAATCGGCTTCAGCTAATTCATGAGCTTTTGTAATTACAGACTTTTTAAATGCCTGAGGCGTTTGAACAACACCTAGTTTTGATCTATCTAGTACACTTTCAACAACACCGTCTTTGAATAATTGATAAACAGTATTAGTTTCTGAGATACAAGGAACAACCGCTTCATAAGAGGAAAGCCCTTCTGATAATCTCAACATCAGTTCTTCTGAAATAGTTGGTCTTGCAGCATCATGGATTAAAACATATTCAGATTCTGCAACAGCAAGTCCATTCATTGAGGAACGCTGTCTTGTGCTTCCACCGGCAACTACCTTATTAAGTTTAGAAAATTTTGAGAGATTGATATACTCATTTACCGACTCAATATATTCAGAATTTAGAACAAGAACAATCGTTTTAATATATTCACTTTTATTAAAAAAATCTAGAGACCACTCAAGAAGTGGTTTGCCATTATAGTCCATAAATTGCTTGGGGATATCTCCACAAACTCTTAAACCACTACCTGAAGCTAAAACAATTGCTGTAATATCTAACATAAAAATATTATATCATAAGGGCTCATAGCCGCCTATAATCCTGCCTAGCCTCTGCAAAACTCCAAAGAACTAATACAAGGAAACAGATCTCACTTAAAAATTGACAGGGCAATGAATTCTCTCGTACGCCAACGGCTTAAAGGAAAGTGTCCGTTCAATGCCGTTTTAGTATTAGTAACTTCAACCTTTATTAGGGACAGTCGCTAAGTTCGTGACTCACTAAGCGAAACTGTACAAACAATTGCAGAGCCAAAATAAATATTTAATAAAAATAACAATTTAAATTAGCTAAACTTACATTTCCCTATTCGAATTCTCTATAATGACTAAAATGCTGTTTATTTGTTTATTTTGATAACTTATAATGTGATAAAATTAATCAACAGAAAATAAGGAGAATATAGATGCAAAATATAGGACTAATGATGACATATAATGAGGAAGACATAATTGAAGAAACCCTCACTAACCTTAACCAATTTTTTGATAAAATTCTTGTTATAGATGGTTCAACCGACAAAACCCCTGAAATCCTACAAAGCTTTGACAATGTAGTCTATTACTTAAGAGATGATGATTTATGCCCAAAAAGAAAAATAACCGATGGTGTGAGACAGTTTTTGCTTGAAGAAGCACAAAAAAGATATGGCTATGATGGCTGGTTTACTCTTCTACATGGTGATGAAATGTTTGTTGATAATCCTAACATTATTGCTGAACAAGCTGAAAAAAAAGGTGCAGAAATGGTAAATTGGCATATGCTACAATTTTTTCTTCATACATCTGATTTTGAAAATTATGATGATTTAATGCCAATAGAAAAAAGACTTACTCATTACCACCCAGGAGGGTTAGAAATACGCCAATTTAAGAACAAAAAAGGAGTGTTTTTCAAACTAGATCAAATGAAAGTACTTCCATACGGACTAAAAAATAAACCTTTTTTAGATTATCCAATAATGAGACATTATCCAAACAGATCAATAAGACAACTTCAAAAAAGACCAAGTACTGGTTTCTTAAGAAATGATGATTTTAAACCAAGCAAAAGTGATCTTGAAGAAATAAAGAAAAAACTTTTTGTAGAGAAGCTTAATCCTAAATATAAACAAACTAGAATTTATGATGGCTCATATCATGAACTAGAAGCCGAAAACAGACCGTCTTTCTTTCAGCAATGGCTTGCTTGGAGAAAATATAAAGAAATAGACTGGGGAATTGCAGGACTTCTTATCCCTAGTAAACATAAAGAATATAAAAGAAAAATATTTAAATAATATACCCTTCCGCCCTTACGGGCACCTTCCCTTCGCAAGGGAAGGATAAAAGAGAGGGAGCTTGCAATTGACTAGTTAAATCCTCTATAATTACAAAAAATAAACATAAGGAGCTAAATATGAGTTTATGGGATCAAGTAAATACTTCAAGTAATTCTATGGAACAAGGAACTAATGAAAAACACGTACCACAAGTAAGTGTAGAAAAACTAAGTAACACACAAGTTAAAGTAAAAGTTAATGTTGGTGGAGGAAAACACCCTAATGAAATAGATCATTGGTTTCAATGGGTAGTACTAAGAGTAAATGAACTATTCGTAGGAAAAGCTGAGTTTTCTGCTGTAATAATGGAACCTATTGCAGAATTCATTATAAACGTAAAACCTGGAGCAGTTATCACTGCAAGAGCTAGATGTAACAAACATGGTCTTTGGGAATCTGATCCAATAACTATTTAAGCTTTAGCTTAAATAGAGTGAAAAGTGAATGGTGAAAAGTGAAAAGGAAGCTCTCTGAGAAATCGGGGGGCTTTTTTTATGCAAACCAACCCTCTCCCTAGCCCTCTCCAAGGAGAGGGAACAAGTCCCAACATCTTTAAAAATCAACTTAAAGAGTAAATTATATTAAGAACACTCTAGATAGAACAAATAATATCTTATAAAACTATACATAAGTTGTCCTTTCTCCTGGGAGAAAGTCAGATAGAGGGTTACTTCACTACTATATTTACTAATTTATTAGGCACTACTATTTCTTTAACTATTTGCTTATCAGCAATAAACTTAGAAAGAGCTTCTTTTGCTGTTGCTAATAAATCCTCTTTAGAAATACCAGCACTAAGCGTAGCTTTGGATTTCAATTTACCATTAACCATAAATACAAACTCTTTAGTATCTGACACTAAATAGCTTTCATCATAGCTTGGCCACTTCTGCTGATTCACACTAAACTCATTTCCAAGCTTCTCACACCAACATTCTTCAGCAAGGTGAGGAGCATATGGTGCTAATAAGATTAACAATGTTTCAAGTAGAGACTTATCTATCTTTTCTAACCTACCTAGATCATTAACAAATACCATTAATGCACTGATTGCAGTATTAAACTTATAACCATCAGTATCGTTAGTAACTTTTTTAATAGTCTGGTGCATAGACTTTAAAATATCATCAGAAACAACGCTGTCTTCTACCATATCTTTTTCAAATAAACGCCAAACTTTCTCTAAAAACCTTCTAGTGCCTATAATATTCTTGGTAGACCATGGTTTGCTTACTTCCAAAGGCCCCATAAACATCTCATACAGCCTTAATACGTCTGCGCCCGACTCGTTCACTACATCGTCAGGGTTAACCACATTACCAAGCGATTTAGACATCTTCTGCCCATCTTCACCCATAATTAGTCCTTGGTTAGTAAGCTTCTGAAATGGCTCATCAGTTGGAACTACTCCAATATCATATAAAACCTTATGCCAGAATCTTGAATAAAGAAGATGCAATACTGCATGTTCAGCACCGCCAATATAGGCATCTACTGGCAACCAGTACTTAAGCTTATCCATATCAGCAAGCTTTTCAGTATTATTAGGATCTATATATCTAAGAAAGTACCAAGATGAACCAGCCCATTGAGGCATAGTATTAGATTCTCTAAGCGCTTTACCTCCACATTTAAGACAAGTAGTGTTCATCCACTCTTCTATATTCACTAAAGGAGACTCACCTGTACCAGATGGTTCATATTTATCTACCTTTGGTAGTTCTAATGGCAACTCGCTCTCAGGTAATCCCACAACTCCGCATTTATCACAATGAACAACAGGGATTGGCTCTCCCCAGTAACGTTGTCTAGAAAACACCCAGTCTCTTAATTTATAATTGATTGCACCTTTGCCCTCTTCTTTAGACTCAAGGTCTTTAATAATCTGTTTTTTAAATTCTGCAGTAGTAAGGCCATCGTATTCGCCAGAGTTGATGGCAATGCCTTCGCCAGAAAACACCCCCTCTGTCGCCACTTTCGTGTCGACTTCTCCCCCTTGGCAAGGTGGAGATTGGATCTCTTTCTGAACAACTTGGATAATAGGAATATCAAACTGTTTAGCAAATTCAAAGTCACGCTCATCATGTGCAGGAACCGCCATAATAGCACCTGTTCCATAAGAAATAAGAACATAGTCTGCGATCCAAATAGGAACTTCTTTTCCATTCACAGGATTTATAGCATATGCTCCTGTAAAAGCACCTGTTTTATCTTTATTAAGAAATACTCGTTCTGTATCAGACATAAGGCTAGCTTTTCTAATATACTCTTCTACAACCTGCTTCTGATCTTTAGAAGTTATTTTATCTACTAAAGGATGTTCAGGTGAAAGCACCATGTATGTAGCACCAAAAAGAGTATCCGGACGTGTTGTATATACTTTTATCACATCACTAGCACCAGCTACTTTAAAATCTACTTCAGCACCAGTACTCTTGCCTATCCAGTTTCGCTGCATTAGCTTTATTGGTTCTGGCCAATCTAAATCATCTAACCCAGTAAGTAGTCTTTCAGCATAAGCTGTTATCTTTAACATCCACTGACGCAAATTCTTTTTAGTAACTTGAGAACTACAACGATCGCATTTACCATCCACAACCTCTTCGTTTGCAAGACCAGTCTTACATGACGGACACCAATTGATAGGAAAAGTAGCTTCATAAGCTAATCCCTTATCTAAAAGCTTAAGGAATATCCACTGAGTCCATTTGAAATAACTTGGATCTGTAGTATCTATCTCTCTATTCCAATCATAAGAGAATCCAATACTCTTAATCTGACGTTTAAAATTATCAACATTTACTTTAGTTGTAATAGCAGGCTGGGTGCCTGTCTTAATTGCATAATTCTCTGCAGGTAATCCAAAAGCATCCCATCCCATTGGATGAAGCACGCTATAACCATTCATTCTTTTGAATCTTGCAAGTATATCTGAGGCAGTATAACCCTCTGGGTGACCCACATGAAGACCGGCACCAGATGGATATGGAAACATATCTAGGATATAATATCTTTTATCTTTGGGGATACTTTCATCCTCAGTTGTCTTATAGACCTGAGCTTCTTCCCATTTATCTTGCCATTTTTTTTCAAAACTTAGATGATCGTACATTTAACACCCTTCCGTCTCAACTTTGTTGAGCCACCTTCCCTTAATAAGGGAAGGATATAAATCTTTGTAATATTAATTTAATGGTTATTATAACGTTATTTGGGTTATTGGTTAATTACTTTTAATAACTTGTTCCGTAAAGGTCTCATTTCTAGGCTTATTACTTTTTCTTGTATTCTTAGAAGATAGCCACTAAGCTCATCCTTCACTAAGTGGACTATTTCAATTTGAACTAAAAGTATTAAATAAGCATCACTTGAAAAAGAATCAGGCAAAGGCTATTCTCGTCCACCAAAGGTGGAACGGAAAGTGTCCGTTCTGCATTATTTAACTCTTAGTAACTTGATCAAACAATTACTCAGTCGAATTTGGTAGTGTACAATAATGTTCGCAATTTGAGATTAATAGATGGTCATCGTAAACTCCAAAATCAGATCAAAAATAAATGGAGGTAAATAAACGATGACCAAGATTAATGATACAGAATATTTTAAGA
>Ga0307929_1000744_pt1 | contig 29470 bp, 30 predicted proteins | sample AceLakmetage1330_FD_203160 | JGI IMG/M metagenome (GOLD analysis project Ga0307929, IMG submission 203160) | Saline water microbial communities from Ace Lake, Antarctica - #1330 | ecosystem: Environmental > Aquatic > Non-marine Saline and Alkaline > Saline | place: Antarctica: Ace Lake...
TGCATACGCACCGGACTCCTCTTGCTGTCCAAATCCTCCGAGCGTTTCCTCGCGACAGGATCAGACCCCCGGCATTGCCGCCTATTTGGAACCGCTGTGTAGATCCTCGGCGACTTGATCTTTTCTAGCTTTCTTCCTAAAACGCTCTATGCACTTAAAAACTATCTTATCATCAACGCCACTAAACCATACTGCCATGTCCTGCAAACGGTAACCGATGCGGCTGCAAGCGAGAGGGAACCCCAAGCTTCTCTTCGCTTCAATCGCTCGTTGTCGATTGTTGAGAACTTGATTACAACGGGCTCTTCTGATAGCGTTTCTCCCTTATTAGAGCAATTCCATACCAGCCGCCGCAAAAAAGGAGCATCTTGAAATGAGTCTTTCCTTACATTCTGGATCCCATACAGGCCAAACTGCAGACGCAGCTCGGGCAAAAACCCTTGAAAAGGATTTACAGGCAGCAAAGCGGGGAGACTGGAAGGCCAAACACCGCATTGAATCCACCTTTACCCAGATTCTTACAGATCTTGCCAAAAAGCGTGCATCATCAAATGCAGAGATCAACACCTTGATCGAGGCCGGAAAGCAAGGGATCAGCATCGCTATCAAGAAATACAAGTCTAGCACAGGTGCAGACCGCTTCCAGATTTTTGCGCTCCGCTTTATTGAAAATAAAATGGACAAGCCCAATTCGGGTGGGTTCTTCTCTAAGCTCTTCGGTGGCTGAGTGAGAAACAATCAGCCTGATATCACAAAGTTCCAGAACGTTGTGATTTCAAATGAGGAAGCCCCCCCCGAACTTCAGGTTTCATCAATCTACGGGAACCACAACCCGCTTGAAGTTGACATTGGCTCCGGAAAAGGACGCTTTCTTCTTGCCCGGGCTAACGGCCATCCCACGACCAATTATCTCGGCATCGAGAGGCAGCTTGGACGCGTTTATCGTGCTGCAAAAAAGGCAACCCATCTGAATATTGAAAATGTGAAGCTCTGCCGAGTTGAAGCAATGGTAGGACTGAGTGCCATACTGCCAAACGAAAGCGTCACAACGTTCTATATTTTCTTTCCAGATCCCTGGCCCAAACGGCGCCACCTTCAGCGGCGCCTTGTTTCCCCTCCCTTTTTGGATTTACTCCACAGCAAACTCATCCCAAAAGGATGCATTCATTTCGCAACGGATCATCAAGATTATGCTGACGTCGTCGGGGAACGATTTGCCGCAGATGCCCGCTTCAAATCCACCACGGCATTCCAGCCCACAGAAGACGAGCGCACCGACTTTGAACTAATTTTCACAGGCCAGAACAAAACCATCAGTCGCTACTCAATTCAGAAGCGCCAGGCATAGCACTCCAAGCTGCCCCCATCATCCCCAACACCATCGAATACAGCATAACCAACTCACCATCGCCAAAATTGTACTCTACTAGGCCATTCAGAATCAGCCCAACCAACATTAGAACCAAACTCAAAGCAATCGACTGATCAGGACTCCCTCGGGGAGCAGAAAACACACGCTGAAACCCATTTATCAGCCCCACACCCATCCAAAGCGCATAAACCGCAAGCCCCAACCATCCCGTCGCAATAAGAATTTGGATGGGGTTGGAGTGAAGATGGTTGCGCCCTGGCTCCACGTCAACCCCCTGCTCTCGCGCTACATTCTGCATCATCTCTGAGGTTAAAGCCCGGTAACCGATCCCAAAGGGATGGGCTCTGATCAACGGCGGTGCAATACGAGTCCACATCACCATACGCCCTCCGCGTGTCATATCGAATTCATCTCGAAGGTCACTGAATCGTTCCCAGACCGGCGGAAGAAAGAGCACGACCACGGTGGCGATCGCGAGCATAACAAGATAGCGAAGCTTCATGCGTGTCGCCGCAAAAGCGCCCATCACTACGACGGTACAGATCCAAGAGCCGCGTTTCAGATTCACAACTAACGCGGCCACAAACAGAACTAATCCGGCTAAATCCACTGACCGACGCCAGACCACGCCCCCCGCTGCGATCAGGCCCGCCAAGGCCACAATACCAAGCATCAAAGTCTGGCCATCCGTCATAGAGCCGAGGTAGGTGATGTCCCTCAGATAGTCGCCAACCTCACCAGCAGCCACTGCATGCCGCATGGCAAACCAAGCCTCAACGGGGCGCACGACAACAATCTGCAGTGTCAACACCCCAACCCCTGCCACAAATGCAGTCAGAATGCCACAGACACGCGCCCTGTTATAAGCAAGTGTAGCGGCAACGGGAATGCCCACAAACCAGATTAGCTTTTCCAATTTAAGGAAGCTGCGAGCGGGATCCACCCCCACCACCGACGCAAAAGTGGCCACGGCTAAAAAGACCACCCACCCCCACGCCGCAGGCGAAAAAGCAAAGCGGCGGCGACGTCTCACGCAATCCACGAGCAGCAGCAGGAAACTGAAACCCATCATGGTCCGTCCCAAGGGAAGGGAGAACGCCGCACCAAACGCGGCGGCACACAGCAGTCGATAGGCCCACAACTCCAGTCTCGAGTGCTGCTCATCCACATCTTCATGCCCAAACCCCGCTTGGCAACTAGACGTTACAGGGCTCAAATCGTGTTGTTCATGAGCCATTGATAAGCCTCCCGTGTTTCTATTGCGAATTCCTTATCCATGGCTAAATCGTCGTCGAACAATTTGGCACCTCCAAGACCACACACGGTGACAGTCCCCATATGGACCCAAGCGTGAACCTTGTCACACCAGAACGGCAAACAACAAAGCGTTGCGAAACACTATACGCCAGATCAACTTCCAGCAAGCAGAATTGCCCATACCAACATCTCGACAACGAAGCACTTCCGCCTGGCGCAAAACTCCTTGTCTACCCCCCCCTCTCGCCTCTATGCTTGATACCCTCATATCAGTAACACAGGAACCCGTCAACTATGACAGAATCAAAAACCTATCCTCAGCGTTGGTACAATGGCATACAGAGTCATTTCTTGCGGATTGCCGCTAGTGGACTCCTACCCGCATCCTGGTTCCGCCCTCCCATACCGAATGACCATGCACGTTCCCCGTCGCAGGAGTTTCCATCGGTTGAGATCGTGACGCACTGCTGGCAGTACGCACGAACGCTCACGTACCAGCTCAGTTCCTTCGTGGACTATCCACCGAAAAAGCTAAATCTCACTGTGACAGTCTTCTATGCCAAATCCGATACGGCGACAGTTCGGCTCCTTGAGTTTATCGGTCAACACGACGTCCCCAACGTGACATGGAATTGGCAGCCCCTTCCGGAAGGCGAACTCTTTCGCCGCGGCATTGGACGCAATCGGGCCGCTTTGGCGTCTCGTGCCGATTGGGTCTGGATGACGGATTGTGACATCATTTTCCATGAAGGCTGTCTGGACTCCCTTGCAGAGTGCTTGCTGGGGCGCAATGACGTTCTAGTCTACCCAAGGCAGGACCGAACAACACCTCTGCTCGCAGAATCGAATCCCGTAATGGAAAAGGGCAAGCAGCTCAAGTTGGTGGATATTGACACGACAGACTTCAACGTTTGCACGCGTGACCGGGCAAGGGGAGAGTATCAGATCATTCATGGGGATGTGGCACGTGCCATCGGGTACTGCGCAGGGCTTTCTCTGTACCAGACCCCGGCCACGCACTTCTGCAAGTGCTATGAGGATCGAGCTTTTCGCTGGCTGGCGGGCACACAAGGCATCCCAGTCGACGTCAAAGGCTTATACCAGATACGTCACGCTGAAAAGGGCCGCTACCGCAAGGGAACAGTCTGGTCGTGTCTCAGAGGCAAGATTCGCCAGCTACAGGGGTAGTGTTTTTTCTTAAGCGGTTCTTTTCTATCCCACTTGTTGGCCAGATTCTCCTGCAGAGTCGGCACGCCTCTGGAAGCAAACATTGACCCTGTAGATCAACTTGTTCCATTGCCGCCAGAGTTTGTAATGGATATAGGCTGGACAGTAGCATTGCATCCAAAACTTGAGACCCAAATGGCGCGTGCCAAGGCCGTCGATAATAACCAATCGGTAATCGCCGTGTTCGTCCCTGCGACACAAAATATTGCTTTCACTCACATCAGCAAAAACGATTTTGTTGTCTTCCAGAGATTGCTGTAGAACATTGAGATGAGGCATTACCTCGGCACGCTCAAAATCACCCTCCAGAATCATCTTCTTCAAGGTTTTTGGGGAACTCCCGTCATGATTGACGACTCGCTCAACAATCAGACCTCGGGCATCATCAATGTCAACCCAACCATAGCAACAGGTGATATGGGTGAAATCGACGCCTCTTTTTTCCAGGTGCTCATGATAGATTGCATCTATTTCATTCTGATCCCGGTACTTCCGGTAAGCAATCTTGATCACTTTGGTTGGATCTTGCGGATGAACATAGCAGAGGCGCTCGTTCCCCTTGCCGATCAACTGCGATGCTTCAAGTTCTTCTCTCGTCATAAAGGCTTAACCCCCAAAGATGCAGCACTATGAGTCAATGCAGCACTACACTGTTCGAGAGGCAGCGCAGTACTGACGTAGCTGTAAACGACAGATGGCTTTTCCAGATACATCTCAAAAATCGAACTGCGATAAGCGTCTATGGCCTGCTCAGTTAATTCCTGCTTCCGTGACAGGATAACGGTATTCGGGGCATCGAGTTGAATCAACCAGAAGGTGCCAGGCGTTTTTCGCAACAGGTGCTCCCAGTTGCTTCTCAAGCCAGCTTCCTTATGTTGAAAGCGAGCATTCTCAATTAAAAGGTCGTGAAAGAACCGATCGCAAAAATAGAAGCGCCGAGTGACCAAGCTCAGAACAACCAATAGAGGATAGCGGAATCTGGCAATCGTTAGCAGCCATTTCCCGTAGATGTCGTCATACTGATTTTTCTGAAACGTCTTGGGTAGCCTCCGCTTCAAGACAGCGCGGCTGAACTGGTAGATCCAGTTGTGGCGAAACAGCTTCTTGAAACGATAGTAGTAGACTCTTGAGCGCGTTTTACGTTTCAACGCTTTGATGAGCGAGGTTTTTCCGACACCGTCAGGTCCAAGAACAGGTGTAATTCGTAACAGGCGAAGCCAGCGACTGTAAAGACGCCACTGCTTCGCAGCCCTATATCTTCGAAAGGCACGGGCCCTTTTCTCCGTGTTCCGCTTGCAAAAAAGAATGCACTTCTCCATAAGAATATGATTCGCGCAGGTCGCAATCTCATCGCGCAATGTTGTGTCACGCTGCAAACGCTCATAGAGAGCGACCAAGTCAACCTGATCCTGAACCGTCGCTTTGTAATAGGCAAGACGCGCTTGCACTTCCACTGCTACAAGATTCTTTGATTTGGTTTTCAGATGAGAGAGATAATAGAGCGCCTCAATCTCCGGACCAAAAGCATAAGCGCCGCATGGCTCCTTCCTGATATGGGGTTCGATATCCTCATAAAAGATATAGCGCAGACAGCCCCGCTCCTTCACCTCCAAGTGCGTCCATATTTCCACAGTTATGGATCGACTATCGACAGAATCATAGATCGACAGTTTGGTTTTGCCGAATTTCGTCTGATTGACAGTAAAATTGAGACATTCTGCTGCTGCCATATCAAAGAGCGTTTGCAGCAGAGGGATAATCGCCTCTTCAGAAGCGAGAAAATCGTAGTCACCGACAAAGGCCTCTTCATCGTTCAGGGCTTTGGGACGGATCGGAACTAGGACAAGACCATCAACGTCAACCCGCTCCAGGAGACGCTTCACAAATCGAACGCTATCACGACTATGCACTTTCGCTCTCCTTCTGGCGCTTCCACAATTTAACGGCCAGGGTCTCTTCCTCAGGCACGTAGCCATCCTCAAGCAAACGGCTGATGCCGTACGCGGTACGCTTGACCCTGTTGCGTGCATTCGACATCCGCAATTCCTTATTGGCCTTTACCTTTTTGGCATCCTTGTAGCCCCGGCCATGATCCAGATGAATACAGACCGCATTATAGCGAACGTGCTTCGGCTTGATACCGTTGTTAATCAGACGCACCCCGAACTCACGATCCAAACCGCCCCATTGCATTCTTGTATCAAAGCCCTCAACTGCCAGAGCATCGTTCAGCCAGACTGACGCATTTGAGCCTTTTAGATTACACTTTGTCAGCGTGATGCGATTCAGAATAGCAGCCTGCCCATATGTTACCATCAACTTCAAGTGCTTATGATTGTGCTTCAGTCCGTTCGCGACCAACCATTTCAGATCGAAACAGCATCCACTGAGAACGTCCTCTCGACAAATCGCCTGACTGGTCTGCATAGGCAACTTGCAGTATCCACCGGAAAGATAACGCCCCTGCTCTGCCTGTTGAGCATGGACAGCGAGAAAATCCTTTCTCGGAATACAATCACCATCCGTAAAAACCAGATACTCGCTCTCAGCATGCAGAATCGCCTTGTTCAACATTTCGCACTTCCGAAACCCAGCGTCTTCATGCCAGAGGTGTCGAATCCTCAGTCCGGTTTCCTGCTGCATCCGTGCAATCAGGTTGCCTGTCTCGGCAGTCGAGCCGTCATCCCCGATTATGATCTCAAAATCGGTGTGCGTTTGCGCCGAAAAGCCCCAAAGTACTTTTTCCAGCCAAACCGCAGCATTGTAGGTTGTCATGATAACGGTGAGTTTCATAGAGACTCTATTTATCTAAAGCAAGCAGATGAAGCGTAGTCACTTCAGCAGTGCCTTCAGCTTCAGTTCAATTCTGTTCAAGGATTTAAAAAATGCGGAGCCTTGTAGAGGATGCGTAATCCAGGGAACGGTTATGTCAGTTGCATTCACAGACAGAAAATCCTCGGCGACAGGAAGAACTTGGTGGTCTCTTTCGCGTAAAGAGACTACCTGTTCCGTTGCCATCTCGTTGAACGGATAGAATCCACAGTTCCTGCTTCTCTCGGCCAACACCAATGCCAGTGTTTTGATTTTTCCACGGTAGGCAGGCACGCTCGGCAACCACATCATGAAAGGATTCTTCGTAAATCCCATCCTGGAGAAATGTTGCCGGGCCTGCATTTCATTTTCCCTCTCCCTTGAGCTATACCTCCACCCACAGGCGCGAAGCCGCCCCACATGTGCAATCGATATTGCCGAGAAGTAAATCCCTACGCTCTGTGTTGAGTTCTCCCGGTAATAGCCGTTGGTGTCATCATCAAAACGGGTGATTCTTGCATTGCGGTGCCTGTCCGCACCTCTAAGAAAAGCTGGCTGCAAAAAGGCCGCATCCGGTTTAGCATCAAAGAAATATCGGACATCGTTCAGATCCTGTTGATCAAGGTTCCTGACCATTTGCGTATCATCCTGCATGAAGCAGATCATTTCATCGTCTGGCGCATCATCCAAAGCAGTTTGCATGTTGTTGTACAAGCCACCGCATTTGTTCCCCTCGGCTCCTGTATTGCCCGTTACAACAACCCTATGGTCAGTCGCAGTGCGTTCCAGAATAGCAACGGTCTCGGGGTCGGTGCTCGTATCGTCGTAAACGATGATTTCGGCATCGACGACAGAACGCTCAATAGAACGAAGACAGTTCTCCAAGAAACGACCTCTGTTATACGAGAAGATACAAAAGCGCATATTACCTGTAGACCTCACTACTTTGAGTCCAAGCGAAACAGCTTCGTCCAGACCACGTCCATATCACCATCACCCCTTGATGGTGCCCAAGAAATAGAAACAAGCCCAGAACATAAGCCGCAACAAAAGGCGACCTTGCCAACCAGCCTTCAGTCAGGACGAAGAGCGTAGAACACAAGACCACAATCGCCCGAGGGGCGCAACTAGTTTTTTCCGAGGCTCGGAAATTAGAATTTTGGAGATCAATAAGAGCGGCATACGCGAACAGAGCTACGCGATATGCATGTCGGAAACCGGCGAAAAAAGGGTCTGAAGTTCGATGTGTGTCATAGGGCCTATTGGTAACCATCCATCTACTCGATATCAAGTCTGTGTTGCAAATCCACCGAATCAGGGTGCATCCGTTTTGACTTCTCACTCAGCAGCGTGCGTGGTAGCGTCAGGCCTCATGAAACGCGATTCAAAAACAGAACGGCTGGCGATTATCTACCCAAAAGCAATTGGCGACTTTATGTTTGTGCTGCCAGCCTTGCACACCATTCGGCAAGCGATGCCAAATGTCCACCTCACGCTGGTCGCCAAACGAAAACAGGCGCCTTTAGCCGAACCGCAGAAGGGCATCTTAGCAGATGAAGTCCTTTGCATGGGTGGCGATATCAGCTGGTGGGATATCCGCAAGAAACTACGTGCTCTCGGTGTAGACACCGTGGTTGATATGGCCGGAAACGATCAATCGGGGCTGATTATGGCATGGCGCGGCGGCAAACGCATGCGACCGCATCGTCAGGACTGTAAGGGATCATGCGCGCTCTATTCCCCATTCGCAAAACCCATGCTCCGGCACCCCCAGGGACGCCATCGTGTGGAAGAGCTATTGACAATCGCCCAGCAGCTCGGTGCGACAGAATCCATATGCTCATTCAAACTTCGAATTCCAGACCGCGCAATTGAAGCGAGCGAGAAGATGATCGCGGCCAACGATCTTCATTCGGGCTCCGTAATCGTGCTTAATCTTGGAGCCAGTCGCGACAGCAAACGCTGGCCCGTCTACCACTTCAAAACACTGACAAAATCACTAATAAAGCAAGGACATCGCGTCGTTCTAACCGGAGCACACGCTTTCAAGTTTGATGGAAACTATGACTGCAAAACTGTCGAGCAATTCTCACAAGACGGCCTCATTGATGGAAAGAACTGTATAGATCTCATCACCGATGCGGCCTTGCCACCAGATGTCCACCTCCAGCGCGACACTCACTTTCTTCGCTATTCAAAGATCCCCAGAATTACAATAGGAAATGACACAGGCCCAATGCAGATTGCAGGCTCCGTTGGAGACGATGCCAAGAACGCGACAATCTCACTGTTTGGCCCCACGAATTGGGGACGATACGCCCCGTATGACCCATCTCGGAGCTTTCCTGATAATCCAAAAGGGACATGGAACCGTGTGCTCTGCATAAACGCTGATTGCGGCCCCACAGGAACAAACGAGGCATGCAAGTGCTATCGAAAGAAATGTTCACATAAAAAATGCATGGAGTCACTGTCTCCCGAATCCGTAATGAAGACCGTTAATGCAATGGTGAATACAGCATGAAAGACGATAGCGTCCTTATAATCTACTCTGGCTGGTTAGGGGATCTGGTATGGATTATACCCACAATCCACGCACTAAAGTCGGCCTTCCACTCGGTATCTATCGTCGTTTCCCGAGTACAGGCACCTCTGGCCGAGGTAATGACCAATGGCCTAGTCGACAAGGTTTACGTCGACACCTCATCCGACCGTCTCAGATCTGCTCAAAACGTGCGGAGAGAAGCACGCGCAGCAGGGACCAACACATTCATTGATCTCAAAGGACGATGGAAGACAGGAATCTACATTCCGTGGGGAGGCGGGCTGAATGTATGGCTTCCGAATCGTCAGGATGCCAGAGAGTATGCACTTTCCTGGCTTGTGCATCCCCTCGCATCAAGGCTGCCCGCACGCGAAGACGGTCATATGGTAGACGCGTATCTCAGCGGATTGAGCGGGCTCAACGTTCAAAATGGCCCCATCTCATTCAAACTGCCCTTTCGGGACGAAACCATCGAGGCCGCAGAAACCATTATCGAACAGGAGAATCTGCGAGACACTAAAAGTGTTTCGCTCAATCTTGGGTCTGCACAATACAGCAAGATTTGGCCGCCCGAAAAAATGGTGCAGCTTGCTCAGATCTTGAAGCATGACATGGGATGCAAGGTTGCCCTCATGGGCGCTCGAACGTTCTCCCCAAACGACAATTACGATATGCGCATTTCCAAGGAGTTTTTTCAAAATGATCTCACTGTCAACCTTGTTGAAAAGACAGACCTGGCGGTTGACGCCTACCTTCTGAGTTCAGATGCATTCTCGGTTTCAGTAGGAAATGACAGCTTTGCTGGTCATATGGCGGGTTCTGCCAGCGAGACGCACGGCGAGACGACGGGAGCTGTTCAGACCAACGATGAGCGGTGGTACAAAGCAAACAAGACCGTATCGCTATTCGGCCCAACCAATCCCGTTTTCTGTAAACCATACGACCCTACAGGTGCGTTTAATACCGTCGTAATGCCACAATCCTATCCAACATCCTGTGTGTATGATAGAACGTCACACACATGCCCCCACTACGGAGACCGGTATTGCTCCGATCAAGCACACTGCATGCAACATATCACCGTAGAACAGGTGGCAGCAGCTATCGCGGAAAAACTTTAATCACTGTGAAGAAACAACGATTATTCAAAAATAGAATTAAACACATGAGAGTAATTTTTGAAATTCCTCTCCTGTTCCTTGGCAGATGTCTTATTCCCCTATTGACTCGAAAAGCGGTAATAGGCCTTTCTCGCGTTGCGGGATCTCTCACCTACAAACTCTCACATAAACAACGCAGGGTTGCTGAAGCCAATGTTGACGTGGCTTTCGGCGACACCAAATCCTGCGATGAAAAACGAGACATCATCGTCAAATCGTTCCAAAGCTTTGCGCTCCTATTGCTGGATCTTTTCTGGTTCAATGCGTTCACAGTCCGTCGCCTAAATAGGTTCGCGCGATATGACGACTCCGCCAAAATACTATTAGCCCCCGCACCACACATTCTCCTGACCGCGCATTATGGAAACTGGGAAATCATTGGTCTAAACAGCGGGCATGTAGGTCGCGCCATGACCTCTATCGCAATGCCTCTGAAAAATAGTTTTATCGACCGAGAGCTTCACCGTCTCCGCACGAAGACGGGCTCTGCCATCGCAGAGCGCGAGGGGGGCATCACCCAAATCGTACGCGCACTCAGAAACGGCCAAAATACAACACTGCTTGTGGATCAGAATACGATACCGGAAGCCGGGGGTGTCTTCGTGCCCTTCTTCGGACTCCCCGCCCCAGTAACGAGAGCCGCCGGAGCACTGTGGGCAAGAACCAAAGCAGAGATTGTCATCGCGTGGTGCACCCCCGATGAAAACGGTGTCTACACGATTTACGCGAGGCCGCTGTTCCCCGAGGGCGCACCGTCACTGAAAAGCGATCAGATCACAGCCCGTAGCGTGCAAGCAATTGAATCCATTATTAGAGAGCATCCCGAATACTGGATGTGGTCATACAAGCGATGGCGAATCTGGCGCGAAGCTGATGATAAAAGTAGATTTCCATTCTATGCCAGACCGTATGAGAGATACGCTCGCTACTACAACCGTCGCTTTCTACATAAGCAATCATCGACTAAAGACTCGTAGCTTATGAGGGCTGCACCAGTAGCACATCAAGCGTAACGGCAGCAAAACGTTTACAGCTCACGGAAACGAGCACCCGCCCCATACCGGCCTGTAGTGTTACAAACAGACGTCCAATTCCATTAGCCACAATAACGGTCCCCGTTGAATCAAACCCACGCAACCGGGCAGGCCCCTCGACAGTGGCACGCAATTTACCACTCCAATCGCAGCGCTGCCCCGTTGAATCCTCCACAGCCACCACAATACCGAGCGTTTCACCACACACCATCGCCGCAGCTTCGCGTTCAGGAACCAAAGCAATCGAGTACGCATCCTCACACCGCGCAAGTGATCCAGCAGACAGAGTGCCGCCGAACATCTCCGACAATCCATATGCCGACAGCTTCGGAATGCGCCAGGCATCCACAATGCCAGAATATCGCTTGTAACGTGCCTTGCGTAACGTCGAATAGTCATTGAAACACCACAGCGTAAAGCCAGCAACATAAGGAACTTTATCGAGACGTTCCAAATCCTTCTGAACCGTTGCAAGCTGTTTGCGCTCCGCGGATAAATTGCCACGTTCTGTGTGAGGCTCGTTCGAACATTCGCTCACCACAACACACTTCAACCGACTCGCCGCACAGCCCTGCTCCAAGGCGTCAAATTCGTAGTTCATTCCCCACACATCCGCAATACCAAGCGTTCGTTTGCGACGGGCACGATAAAAGTGGTTTTCGGCATAGATAACAGAGCGATCAGGATCCAAGGCTTTGCAGACGCCATACAACCGCTGATAGGCCCCACGATGACGACCTTCATTTCCCATGCCCCAAAGAATCACGGATGGGTGATTCCGATCTCGCACAACCATGTCGTGCATCTGCTTGCACGCCCGCCTCAGCCAGCGACCTCCACGGACACTCTTCCAACTCGCAATTTCTGCGTAGACAAGAATTCCAAGTTCATCGCAGGCATCCAAAAATGCCGGATGCTGGGGATAGTGTGACAGTCTCACAAAATTGAGCCCCATCGCCTTTATCTGTTCAGCATCTTCCCGATGTAACCAAAGGGGCAACGCCCTCCCAAATCCCGGCATGCTCTCATGGCGGTTGCACCCTCGGAGCGCCACTCTTTTCCCGTTGAGAAAGAACCCCTCTCGCGGTCGAAATTCTGCGTGACGAATCCCAAACCGTATGCAAACCGAGTCCACCACATTCCCATCGCGCTTGAGTATGCCTTTAGCCAAATACAAGTGCGGGGAATCCACATCCCACAATCTGGGGTTGGTCACACTCAGTTTTGTCACAAAATGGGAACCGACGTCGCCTCGGCTCTCGTGATCTAAAAGCGCCGAGGCAAGTGCAGGCTCTGTCGCGTCGCAGACCTGAACGAGGTCTTCGTCAACGATCTGCCATTCAAACTGGTGTGCATCTGACAAAGCCCCCACAAGAACAGCATCAATTTGGACCTCTCCGCCATTGGCAACAATTCGTGTCCACTGCCGATCAATCCGCACACGAGGCACGCGCTCCAGCCACAAGCGACCTGAAAGGCCACCATACAAAAGAAAATCCGGCATTTTGATGCCAGGAAGCACGTCTGATGCGCACCGATTTGTAATCCGGATGCCGAGGACGTTATCCCCATCGAACCTCAAAGCATCCGAAACCTCAAAATCAAAACCCAAATACTGTCCATCAACTTTGCCAAGCCGCTTTCCATTCAACCACACATCGCCAGTGCCATAGAACCCCTCCGACACCAGTCGCCAGCAAAACAGTCCTGTAGGATCAGCGTACTCGGCAATATCAAACGACCTTCGATAGCTCCCCCACCCTCGGTAATACGCCACACCATCCTGAAAAGCATCCTGCTCATTCCAACAATGCGGAAGCGTCAGAGCATCATCGGTCGAAGGTCTCGCGCACCACCGGCATGAACTCCGTTTACGCACAAACTCCCACCCCTTATCCAGTGAAATATTTATCCGAGGCTGCATGTGTGAACCATACTGAATCCCTCCTCCGGTGTCTATTGGAGACTCAACTCTGACTCGATTTTTAATGCGATCTATGCTTCATTGCCACATGTACTTGCTTGCAATAACCGAGACTAACGACCGCTCTGAGATCGAACTTTATCGAACGCTTGCAAGCAAAGGTCATAAAGTCGACCTCATCTGTGCACCCCACTGGCAAGGGGAAGCTCCCCTTATCCAAGGCGGCGTCCGTGTTATTAAAATGCCAATTCGCCACCGCCTTGATGGTTTTGCCATTAGGGAAATCAACCGCATGATCAACCAGAGCGCACCAGACGTCATCTATGCACCAATCAACAGAGCCCTCTCTGTTGCCCTTATGGCAACTCATAGACACAAGCGTATTGCTGTCATCGGGTATCGCGGCACTACGGGTCACCTCAGCCGCTGGGACCCGGCATCTTGGCTTACCTATTTCCACCCCCGTCTTAGACATATCGTCTGTGTGTCAGAAGCGGTCCGGCAATATTTACTTAGCAAACGCATTCCCGCCAACAGGCTACACACGATCTATAAGGGGCACCGCATCGAGTGGTATGACGACATAAAGCCCGTTGATCTTAGAGAGTTAGGCATACCGCAAAATGCATTTGTTATCGGATTCACAGGAAACATTCGCCCCGTGAAGGGCATAGACGTGCTGTTACAAAGTCTACCCCTGCTGCCACCTGAGCTAAACATACACGCTCTGATCGTTGGCGAAGTACGTGATGAGGCAATCAAAACAATGGCTTCCAGACTTGGGGTGACAGATCGCGCCCACTTCGTAGGTTACCATCACAATGCACCCGCACTGACAGGTGCATGTGATGCCTTTGTCATGCCCTCCGTGGAAAGGGAAGGACTCCCGCGTGCCGTTATTGAAGCCATGGCTCAACGCATCCCCGCTATCGTATCAAACGTCGGAGGGCTTCCCGAATTGGTTGAGAATGGCGTATCGGGGATTGTAACTGCGCCTCGCGATCATCAGGCACTAGCAAATGCCATCGTCACACTGGCCCGCTATGCTGAAAAACGGAAAGCCATGGGAATCGCCGCACGCGAGCGAATCGCGACGACGTTCAATGTCGACTCAACCATCCACAAAATTGAGGCATTGTTTCAGTCTTCAATCCATCAAAAGTGATTGTTTTATCCACGGGGTGTTCTAGGCATCAAACACCATTAGATTTCATATCAATTGGCATTGGTGACAATCAGCCGGAACATCAGAATACCGCAATATAAACAGGTCGGCCACTAAGCTGAACTTCCTCACCAGTACCTTTTTCCAATGCCGTCCCATCGCCACTAACAACATCTCCGATTGGCATCGGCAATTTGACCTCACAAGCCGCCCCTGAGGTATATGCAATGAGAAATTGGGAACCATCCTCCCTCGTAAACTTGAAAGCAACCGGGCCATCCCCACTCAGCTCAATACGAGACTCAAATGTAGACGCCTGCACCCACTGAAGAAAGAGTGTCAACATCTTGTAAGACGATCGTTCTCGCCACTGTGCGGGATCAATATCATCTACAAGGCCAAATCCATGTGCCACGAGTCGCCACCAATAGACCCGCTCGACCATTCCCGAGCAAACCGTGATCAACACGTACCGAATCATGTAGTCCGCATAGTCGGCTTCAGAAACACTCGGATCATCAAAGCGCGGAGCTGGCGATACATAAGGAGAGCCAACCGGCGAATAGACCCCCGTTCCGACAATGGGCCAGTTTACTTCTGATATAATAAAGCGATCCTCGCAGCGGTTACTGTGCCGCGCTATGGCTTTTGCAAGAGCACATTTCTCAAGCGTTGAGAAACGGCCCTGTTTATTTTCCGGAGCACCGCGTCGGTCAACATAGAGGTGGTGGGACAACGCCCCGAGCGAGACCCCAGATGGCAACGCATCCAGAGCAGCCAACACATAAGGATACTCAAAGTCGATAACAGCCGGTCCCGTTAGCATCAGCCCCGGATAGCGGGCTTTCAGGTTCGATACACTAACAACCAGCTTTCGATATTCAGAATAGTCCCAGACTCCCCACTTAACCCGATTAATGGCGTGACCAATTTCAACCATATCAACAATACCAGAGATACGCTCTAGAACATAATCCGCAAACTCCTGCCAAGAAGCGGCATCAAGCACAGCGTGCCGATCCTGAACCAGCGCAATACTAACGGAATGTCCGGCTTCGTGAAGGATGCGCACAGCTTCGACAGCGGCAGCACGGTGCGACAGCGGCTTATGGTGATAAAACCGAACAAACACAGGTATTGGCCCCAGTGCAGCAAGCAGCTTAAGTTGCCGCTCAAAATGCTCAGTTCCCACCTCAATACTCATGCCCACACGGTCTTGCATCGCAACAGGACGACTGAACGCAGATAAAAGTTGAACCTTATACTCACGCCAGACAGGCACGATTGCCTTGATCGTGGAATAGAGGATTTCCCAATGTCGTTCAAGCGGGTAATGACGAGAGCGGTCTTTGGAAAGAAGCGATGTCTGCGCCTGTCCCGAACGTTCATCCCAAATCCAAAGATCCTTCTCACAAGGATAAAGCGGCAGCTCTGCTGACTTGCGCGCTTGCCTTGCCTCGCGAATCGGATGCCTTAACTTGCGTGTTCGCGTGTGAAACGCAAATCGCTTTCGATAACGGGTTTCCCATGTCTGAAATTCCTCGGGGGGGACGCAATCATAATACATCTCCTTAAAGACGCGCAGCAGATCAGAGGGAAGATAGAGCCGTGATATATCGCGGGCACGATCGCGTGGAGTCAATGTCTCACGAATGCGCCCTCGGTTAAGATCAATAAACTGAACGTCACCCCACGCGTCCCCCTCCTGCCGCCGCAAAAGAATATTCTGGTTTCCAAGATCATTATGCAGAAAACCCGCTCCATGCATGGAGCGTAGTGCATCCGCAACAGACTGCATCAAAGACATCAGTTTCTCGCACTCTGATTCTTTGTGCAAAAGATGACCAAGTTCTGCTGCAAAACTGCTGATGCCGTCCTGATAGACGGTTACCATATAGCTCTCAACCAACCGCCCCTCTACCCAGTGTTCCAGAAAGGCAACAGGAGGCGGTGTGCCAACTCCCGCTTCGGAAAGATGCTGTGCAGCCAACCAGGTACGTCTCGCCTTTGATCCCCCGCGGCGCGCAACGGCATTTTTCAGCAGCCAAGGCCTTCCAAAGACCTTCACGACAACAGGCAGCGTCTTACGCTCTAAAACCAGATCAATCTTGATGTTGCGATTACGGCCTTCCGTCAGAACCTCAGCGTTCTCACTATTAATCAAGGCAGGAATCCGAACCAATGCCAAGAAAAGGTCAGGTGACCGAAATGTCTTTGACACCCTTCCGCGATAGGGGCCAATCGTTTCATCTGTTGTGGGGTAACTGCTCATATCCAAACGTTGTAACCCTACACCAGGCCACGGTCAAGCACGCTACCCATTCGCTCTTAGCTTTACGACTGCAACCTGTTTTTGGTATGGATGCGCCCAACAACTCACGAGGAGGCCTTTCCCTATGCAAAAAGCGTGCGACCTGAAACGCGGTAGTATTGTTTCCATCGACGGCGTACCCCACACAGTTGAAGCTCTCAAGATATCTTCTCCAACTGCACGCGGTTCCTCCAGTCTATATCACTTTCGCCTGCGAAATCTCGCGACCAAGACCAAGCGCGATAAAACCTGTAAAGGCGACGATCCGTTCGATGATTGCAGTTTTGAAAAACGGGCGGTGCAGTACTCCTATGCTCAGGGTGACATCCATACCTTCATGGATCTCGACGACTACAGTGAGATTGCGTTTAATACTGAAGACATCGAGGAAGAACTCAAATACATCACAGAGGACATGGAGGGCATCCATGCGTTGGTAAGCGATGGCAAGAACCTTGGCATCGAACTCCCTCCAGTCGCCACTCTCGAAATCACAGAGTGCGCTCCCTCAATGCGCGGAGCATCCGCCACCGCAAGAACAAAACCTGCTACGGTCACCACAGGCCTTATCGTACAGGTTCCAGAGTACATATCGCCCGGAGAGACCATCCGCGTCGACACCCGAACCGCCGCATTCCTCGGAAGGTCGTAGGCTCCTTTTTCTTTTGTCGCGAGCTTTGTCGAAAGGGACGGAAGTGAAAGACAAGGATCGACAAAGCTTACGACAAAGATCGCGACAAAGCTTAGGAATTCAAAGATTCTGGTGCCGCATCCCTTTTTAGATAAGCTCTGAATAGATAACAGGTACCCAACACCCAATGGAAATCCTAGCGCAATACACACCCGGCGAGATTGCGGCCATCGCACTCTCCCTACTACTGCTAGGGATGAGCAAAGGAGGCTTTCCCGTTGGCTCTATAGCTTTGCCCCTTCTTGTACTGGCTTGGCCCAGCCAAGCGAATGCCGCCCGCGGAGCCGTCGGGTTTATGCTACCCATGCTCTGCCTGATGGATGTCGTTGCCGTCGTGATCTACCGTAGACACATCGAATGGAAACGGATTCTTCGTACGATACCCGGCGCCTTTATCGGCGTTCTGATCGCCAGCGCTCTCTTCATTTCCGAGAGCAACGCGCTCATTGCCATATCCGACAAAATTCTAAAACTCTCCATTGGACTAGTTGGTTTACTCTTTGTCCTGTACTTCATGGGGCGAAAGTGGATTTTGGCACGTCTCGATGACGCCATGACTCCAGGCTGGACCACAGGCAGCAGCTTCGGCGTGATTGCAGGAATCACATCGAGTCTCGCCCATGCGGCCGGCCCCCTCATGCAAATGTACCTGCTCCCTCAACACCTTCCAAAGATGCGCTTTGCGGCAACCATGGCCGGATTTTTCTTTATCCTTAACCTGACAAAGATGGTTCCCTTCGCACTGCTCGGAAGAATTCAAATCGAAAACCTAGTTCTGGGGACCATGATGCTGCCCATTATCCCTATAGGCGTCATTCTCGGGTATCTGCTTGTTCGAGTTACACGGCAACGGTACTACGTGGGAATCATCTACGCGATATTGTTTGCCACGTCGATCATCCTGATTGTGAAGGCCCTTGCCTGAGACTGCTAGCAAACACAACCCCGCTGACAATGGCCCCGCCACCAATTAGCAGTCGCCACACATCCGTCTGCTCTCGAAATACAACCAAGGAGACTAAGACGGCCAACGGGATCTTGACGTTGTTGAAAGACGCGAGAATACCAGCATTCACACGGCGTGCACCAAGGTTCCAGAGAAAGAACCCCACTCCAGAAGGAAGTGCGCCCAGATACAGCAGAACCAGCATCTGCGTTCGCGAAAGCGACATGCCCGCCCAATCGGTGGTCACGGCAGATACCATCCCAGTAAAGAGGGCTGCCCCCAGAAATAGCAGACCAAACGTGCTTGCATCCTCCTGCACACTACGCCCTCCCCCGTTTTCCCTCTCACGATTCTGAAGCCGCTTGTAGCCAACCTGACCGATGGCAAAGCAGAGATTTGCGACTTGCACCAAAAGCACCCCCACAAGCGCCCCACAAACATCCTGCTCCCACCACACAAGCAGGGCGGCACCCGCCACTGCCAACAACGCGGCCAATAGAAACTCAAGATGAAAGCGGCGACTGACCCGGTCATAAAGGAGGGAGACAAAAAGCGGAGTAAAGATCGTAAACACGGCGACCTGGTGTCCCTGAAGATAATGATAGGCACGGATGTAAGCCACATACATCACCCCATATTGGATCGCCCCCACAAGTATTAGTTTCAGGGCAAGCACCGGCCGCACCCCCTTGAGGCGCAGCAACGGGGCAAAGATCACGAACGAAATCGCGAGTCGGATAAAGGCCACAGCATTAGGGTCAACCCCCTTAAGATAGCGTCCAATCAACCCAAACGAAAAGGCCCAAAACAACGAAGCCAACAAAAGATAAATCATGGCAGCATTGTGGACGAACGTAGGCATCCCGGCAACCCAAGGTTTTAAAGACCAAAGTGAATTCAGCAAAGAAGTACGGCGTGTTGCCCAAACCGAGATTCCTCAGCTTCGCTCAGAATGACACCCTCTGAGAGTTCAGGTCCTCTAAGAAACTGTCATGCTGAGCTTGCCGAAGCATCTCGCCGACATGTCCGCCGTAGCACGAAATGCGAAGGAGGAAGGCGCTCTTTCGATTTGGGCAACACACGGTGTAGCTTTGACTTCTGTCCACACCTGCTCTAACGTTCTGTCTCATGATTCACAACACGATAGAGATAATAGGGAGCCCTTATGAAATCATCATTGCGTCACCTCACACTGCGTGCCACGGCCCTAACGCTTGGACTCGCAATTTCATCCACATTCGCAATGACAGCACAACAGATTTCGGTTGTTCCCGGAGCAGATGCGGTAGGCAGCATCGCCCTCAAGGCATTCAATGCTGCCCCAGTTGTTAAAAAGAAACGTGCGACTGGCAACGACGAAGCAATACCATGGTCGGCAATGACAGCGGCCAAAAGGGCACGTTTTGAAGTAGCAACAGGGCTTGCAGAAGACGACATCATTGCCGCAGCATTTTCCTGTGACATGGATACACTAGACTTGGATGCAGACACTTCTCGGGGCCGCAGCTCATCCCTAAGGGGTTTGGTTGCAATTCAGGTTTCCAAAGCGATCTCCATAGACAAACTCAAAACAGCCATCAAACTCGAATATGGAACACAGGACCTTGCCGGGGTAGCTGATGTCGCAATCGGAAAGCAAGTTGGACTGAAAGTCAACGCATCTAAACCTTCCGATCCAGACATCTACCTCACCCTCACGCCGGATGGACATATTGTACTCATCGCACTCAACACCGAATCTCTCGCAGCGGCTCTTGATCGCGCAGCATCCGGATCACTTGTCCGGGAGCCTTCCGGTTTAACGCAAATGCGGCGAGCCTTGTCGGGATCACAGATTCAAATGGCTTGTATCATTCCAACCCGTGCCAGAGAGTCTATGCAAGCGAAAATAGACGGCATGCGTCAGCAAATGTCACAGAACCCCGGTCTGGCAATGGTTATGGGATTTACGCAACTCTTCAAAGGAATCAAGAGCCTTTCCGTTGGGCTAAGTGTAGATACTGACGCAACGCTGAAACTGGCTGGAGAACTGGGCAGCGAGCAAGAGGCACTTCAGGCAAGCGTTCTGCTTGAAACCATGGTCATTCCCCTGATTCTAGCACAGGCGGCGACTGCAGGAGTTGGCGAAAAAGCCTCTGAACTCGGCAAAAACGTTTCCGTAAAGAGCCACGAGGCAACGCTTCAGATTCAGGTAACCATTCCTGAAGATCAGATCATGGGCAAAGCAAAGACCACGCCGACGGTCCAATAGAACCGGGGCGCCAATCTGACGCGAAACTAGGCCATTTTCTTAGCGTTTTCGCTCCCCGTAGCCTCGCGCGCCAGCGCGTGGATTTTCTCGACTGTTAGACAACGGCTATCCACCGGCTAACGCTGGAGGCTACAAAGACGTTACTCAAACAGTACTCCGGTAACATAGATTATAGCGCAACAGGGGATTTCGGGCCCAAGTCAGAGCATTTCGTTCGGTAACATTTTTATAGCGCAATGCGCGTGCCCTTTTGTTCTTGGCAGGGATGTGACAGGATGGTAAAGATATCCACAAGTTTGGAATGGAAAAATGGTTTTTCTGCTCCATTTAATCAATCCATAGGAGGGTTACAGATGAAAAGGTTTGTTGTATTTGGGGCCGTTTGCGCGTCTCTCGTAGTTACGGCCAGCGCGCAACTTAGCGAGCTGTTGCCTATCGCCGCCAACGCTGACATTGCGAATGGACCATCGCTGTCGGTCGATGCCGGAATCTGCACTGCAAGTGACTTCACTGGCTTCGGCGTTCGCGCGCAGTACAAGCTGTCTGATGACTTGGCGGCATACGGCACGATTGTAATGCCAGAAGACGGCACCGGTTTTGGCGGCGGTATACTCTACGCCTTGGGTGTTGATCTGCCCGTCAGCTTGGCTGTGCGTGGTGGCATTGGCTACTGGAGCCAAAGCGAGGGTCATATTGATGTCAGCATCTTGGACGTCAACGGAGCCCTGGTTGCAAGTGGCAGCCTCGATGAAAAAGTCTCTGGATTGGGCTGGTACGCCAATGTAGGACTCCACTACCTCATGTGGGAAGCCGGCCGCTATGATGACACTGAAACGGCATTTCAATTCGGCGGTGGCATTACATACGCCGTCACGGATATGGTTACTGTATTTGGGGGAGCCGATATCGTAACTGGGGACTTTATCGACGAGACCTTCATCGGCGGTGGTGTCAGAGTGGCATTGGGTTCACGCTAGATTCAGACTCATAGAATTTCGGAAGGGGCCGTTGCCGTTGTGGCAAAGGCCCCTTTCCTTTTTCTATTCCTCGTAGGCGCTGAACCAGATTCTGGTCAGGTGCTTCTTCTCTCTTTTGATCATGGCCTTCTTTATCGCCACAATTGCATCTGAAATAGGCTCCATCAGGTCTTGTTCCTCAAAAGCGGTGATCGCAGGTTCTTCGATCTCAACCAGGCAAGAGCGGGCCGTGCACTCAAGATCCTTTTCTATCATATGATTGCCGAATAAGTCATGCCCCGACGAATGTCAGGGTCATTTCGGGACGAACTGGGGGCAGAGTACCATAGCGAATAGCGTCGCCGTCGGCTGGACTCTTTGAGTGGAAACGGTGGGAGCAAAAGTACTATTCAGGGATGACCCTTTGCGCGAAACAATGCCGAGGGTTAATCTGGAGTAATAATGCGCTATTGCAGGCTACTCATCCACTCAATGACGTTGGGGGCATCTTTGTCATGAGGAGCGAGGTCAAGGAAGCGCTGATAGTGGTAGAGCGCTTTCTTAGCATTGCCAAGATTGTCATCATAGAGAATGCCCAGATTGTAATGCACGCCAGGATCATCCGGACCAAGCTCTAACGCCTTCATAAACTCAACCTCGGCCTTTGTATACTGCTTGCCTGCCTTATAAATGCAGGCAAGATTGTAAGCCAATGTAAGCCTGTCCTGCCGAGTTGACTCCTGAGCATTACTGAGCTCGACCTTAAGATTGGCAATCTCGGCAGCCTTGGCAATTGAATCCGATTGCAATGTCGCTTGGGATTTCTCCAATTCGCGTATTCGGGAGTTCATGCTTCGCGAAACCACTTCGAGCTTCGAACGCGCTTCGTCACGCAGAGCTAAGGCTTCAGCAATTGAAGGCCCCGCATCCGCTTCAGAGGATGCGTCTTCCGAAAGAGCTCGTAGTTCTACAAGCTCTTTATCTTTCGCTGCAAGGGCAGCATCACGATTCCGAATCTCATCCAGAAGCTCTGTGACACCACCTTGAATCTCAAGCGCAATCAGCTCATCAATATCCTGCGCACGCGCAGTGCTTCCAACAACAAGCCCTAAAACCAACGACAACATGCAAGAAGTACAGAATAAGTGTTTCATAGCAGCGAATACTACACCGCCACCCCGCACATTGTCACGGGGATATTTATCGCTTAGCTTCTGTCTCCATGTAACCCGTTTGGACGGTATACCAAGATCGAGTTTTAGCTCGGTCCTGTCCGCCTCTTTTCCTGTCATAGATATTTCCATCCATCAGACCTTTGCATTCAGTGACGAGCGCAGTACAAACAGCTCATTCCCGTCAGCCTGATGTGCCTTGACGGTGAATCCACCAAGCAGTAGGGCGGATGCCATCATGATATGTCAAATGCAAATAGCCGGACCTGCTCCGCACCCCAGGTTTTCGTTGGCGTCAGACGAATGGCCTGCGTTTCTGTCTCAAGCAGAACGGAAACGAGTCGCTGGTAGTTATTGGTGCACTCATGGATGGTGGTCCACGTGCCATCCACCGCTTGTGCCTCGAGGGTAAAGGCCCTGGTCAGGGCCGACGGCACCTGCCATGGCGGTGCATCAAGACTGTAGTAGTGGCGCATGTTCTTGGCCGTCGCGTTTATGGACCAGCCAGGGTCAGAACGGTTGAGATCGCTGTCGAATACGATCCGGGCCTGTGCGACAGGACGGGGCGTATTGAAAGTATAGGTTACACTAGCCCCTACAGGAGCCTGCCAGGCGTTGGCGGCGGCGCCCACAGGTCGATCGATACCGTTTCGCAAAGGCTCAGGATCGCCTTCCGTTGCAGTCAGTCCAGCCTGTTGCGAGAGCGAGGGAACACGACGCGCATGCCACGGCAGATAGCAGTCATCTTCCATCAGGGTCTGCTGTAACTCGGCCAGCCGCTCGCCCTGCACCTCGCGCGGTGAGACGCCGTCACGCACGGCAATGGCCGCGGCCGTACCCACGGCCTGTCCCATAATGGAGGTCGTGCCCATCACCCGCGTAGCACTCATCGCCGCATGTGTGGCGCTGTGACAGCGTCCCGCACAAAAGAGATTCTCGACAGAGCGGGAGTAGAGGGTGCGATAGGGAATGCCGAATGGACTGGGAGCAGGATGAAAAATGGTGCCGGCTTCGGGGTGATAGAACCCTGCAGGGAAATGGTCGTCCATGGTCCAACCGCCGTAGGCAACCAAATCGTCGAAACGTCCCTCGGCCTCAATATCGTTCTGGGTCAGAACGTGCTCACCAATATAGCGGCGGCTCTCACGTTTCCCCGGAAGAGCCCCCACCCAATCCAGGGCCCAGTTGGCATACTCCGCACGGTCGGGGGCATGGTTCTTGATGTAGTCCCATACGCCATAAGCGATCTTCTGAAGATCTTCGCACAGCAGCTCGGTGTCGTGAATCGAGTCATGCTCGCCACCAACCTCCATCCACCAGAAGTTGGTACTGCGCAAGTTGACGTTGCGTCCGCGAAAATCTTCAGGGCAGGTGAAGGGGTGAGCCCACTCAGGGGGAATAAAGGGCTGCGGTACGCCATATTCGCGCGCCTGAAAGAGACAGGAAAGTCCCATCGTCTTGGAATCGCTCTCAACCGGAGCAATCGACTCGTCATACTCGTGCCGCGCTTCGCGCCCGATCCGGAAGTCCGCCCCGCTCAATGGCGCCAAGATACCGTCGCCCGAACAGTCGGCAAAGAGTGTGGCCGAAATGACATGCGTCGTTTCGGTGGTGAGTTGCCAGGCGGTTACGCTGGCAATGCGTGATCCATCCATGGCTAAGCTATGTACCGAGCAGTTAAGGAAGAGTGTCAGATTGGGCTGGTGCTTCGCCTTGCCGTAGAGAACGCTGTCCCAGATCGAATAGTTGGGCTGGGGGTTGCGGTAGTGGTTCTCCAAGTGGAGCTCCTCCAGAATGCCCGTTTCACGATTGTTGGGGCCATGCGCTCCACAGATGTGCATGCGAACCTCGCTGGAAGCGTTGCCGCCTAGAACAGGCCGGTCATGCACCAGAGCAACGCGGGCTCCATGTCGAGCCGCCGTGATGGCGGCAATCATACCGGCCATGCCGCCACCCACCACACACAAATCGTATTCATGCTCACACTGCTTCATTGCATCCACTCCCCTTACCAATGGGTTCCACCACACAACACCACAATCATCCCAACCACGAAACCAACAGAAACAAAACATCGCCCGCATAGCCAGAGAAACTCTGCTGTGTTTGGCAGAATGGTATGCTCACTGTCAAATGATTATCCAGATTCAGCTTTTTTGTATTGTTGCCTTTGGCGAAGCTGGAATAGAAGCATCAAGATCTCCATCGATCGCCGCGATAATCTCTGGCGCAAAACAAGCCAATTCGTCCACTTCATCCCTAAACTCGCAAAAGTCGGTGTCGGGAACCGGCAAAAACAGGTTGCTAATCGGGGGCAGGTCGGCTATTGTTTTCTGCGTCGAACATGATGTGCACATTCAACTCCTTGATTGATGTTAAGTTGCTGAACAAAAGCATGTTGCGACTCTCTATGTCAAGCGATCCGTCGCTCGAAAACACTTAACACTTAACACACCTGACCGAAAAGACCTTTTCGGACAGGGTTTAACAAACCCCACGGGAAGGACAGAAGCATGAACAGAACAAGCCTCCTCGGCGCACCTGCCACGATTGCACTCTCAACATTCACTACAGAATCTTCTCTCACAGCAGAGCAATCCGATGATTTCACCCCATTGGTTTATATGAATACAGTCGGCAGGCTCCTTCCCTACCAATTTCTCATACCCTCGGAGCCCCTTGAGCAGGGAAAGCGCTCTCCGCTGGTGATCTTTCTTCACGGGGCTGGTGAACGCGGCACCGACAATGAAAGCCAACTTGTGCACGGACGAAAGTTTCTCGCCAGTTTGGCTCAAAAGCACGGGTGTTATGTGGTGGCACCCCAGTGTCCCAATTCCGCACAATGGGTATCCAAGCCTTGGTCGGCGGCTTCGCACGTCATGCCGAAAGAGCCATCAGCGCCAATGTCGCTCTTACTAGAATTGATCCAGAAGGTAGCAACCGAATACCCCATCGATACGAACCGCATCTATGTCATGGGCATATCCATGGGAGGGTATGGAACCTGGGACCTTCTGCAACGCTGTCCCAATCGTTTCGCCGGTGCCATTGCAATTTGTGGCGGTGGTGATGAGACGAAGGCACCGTTACTCACAACAACCGCCATCTGGGTCTTCCATGGTGATCAAGATGATGCCGTCCCGGTAGCCCGCAGCCGCAACATGATAGCCACCATCAAGGAGGCTGGTGGCTCGCCAAACTATACAGAATACCCCGGTTGCGGCCACGCCGCCTGGGACCTCGTCTTCAAGGATCCGGATATTGCCGCGTGGCTGATGGCTCAGACACGACGTCCCTAGCCCCCCTCCCCTTTGCCAGATCCAGCCCCATAGATAGGAAAACACAATGATATTTGAAAATGCCTCTCTGTGGACAGGCAAGGCGCCAACCGGCGCTGGTGCAACGGAGTCGCTACAGTGGCTTTCAGACCAGGAATTCGCGCGCGACAACCACCCCAAGGCCGCGGTGCATACCCTCCGCAAGCTATGGAATACCCCAGGAGAAAACCCATGACCCCTCCCCCGATCCCTGTCATTCTAGACACCGATATTGGCAGCAATATCGATGACACCTGGGCACTGGCCTTGCTGCTGCGATCACCAGAGCTCGATGTAAAGCTCGTGGTTGCCGCAACGGGCAATACGAAGTACCGCGCACGCCTTGCAGCCAAGTTCCTGGATCAGAGCGGGAGGAGTGACATCCCTGTGGGGGTCGGGGTGGTGACCGAGATGAATCCACACCGCGTCCGGCAGGCAGCCTGGATCGAAGACTATGCCCTGTCGGACTATCCAGGCAGGGTTCAGAACGATGGCGTGCAGGCCATCATCGATACGGTCATGGGCTCACCCGTACCCGTTACGCTGATTTGCATCGGACCGGTTTCGAACATTGCCGAAGCCCTACGGCGCGAACCGGCCATTGCCACGAACGCCATCTTCGTTGGTATGCTGGGGTCGTTTCATTTGCACCACAAGACCAACCACCACCTGGCGATGGATGATGGACAGATTCCCGAGTTCAATGTGGTTAACGATATCCCAGGAGCCCAGACCGTTTTTCGTGCGCCATGGCGAAGGGCCGTAATCACGCCACTCGATAGCTGTGGGATGATCGTTTTGGATGGGGACCGTTACCAACGCCTGCGGCAGAGTGACGACCCCATAATGAAGATGGTAATGGACAACTATGATATCTGGTCATTCTGGGATGAAACCAGTAACCCCAAGACCCATAGCTCAGTCCTGTTTGATGTGGTCGCTATCTATCTCGCCTTCAACACCAACGGGCTTCGCATGGAGACCCATCCCATGCTCGTGGATGATGAGGGCTATACCCGGATCGACCCCACGGGAACACCCGTGGAGATCGGCATGGGCTGGTATGATCTACAGAGATTTCTAGATTTTCTGACAGCACGGTTGCTGGACGAGGACAAACAGAAGCAGAATGCAGAGGTGCTATGAGACTCCTGAATGTTGGCTCCATCAATATTGATCACGTCTACGAAGTCCCCCATTTCGTGCGCCCGGGGGAAACCCTTGGCAGCGCCGCCTACCGCACCGCAGCTGGCGGCAAAGGGTTTAATCAATCCCTCGCGCTGGCTAGGGCCGGGGTGGCCGTCTCTCACGTGGGGTGCGTCGGCCCAAAGGCTGGATGGCTTGTGAAACGCTTGCGTGAAGCGGGGATCGACACGACCGGGGTCCGAGTCGCAGAGACGCCGACGGGGCATGCCATCATTCAAGTAGACCCCAATGGCGAGAATGCTATCGTGCTCTATGGTGGCGCAAACCAGAAACTTTCCCCCTGCGATATCGCGGAGGCTGTGGCAACAGCATCGGCAGGTGACTATCTTCTGCTCCAGAATGAGACCAGTGCCGCTCGGGAAGCAATTGTGCAAGCCCATGAGAAGGGCCTCAAGGTGGTATTCAATCCCGCCCCCATGGCGCCAGACATCCACAGCTATCCGTTAGACCTCGTGGATCTCTTTGTCCTGAACGAAACCGAAGCACAAGGTATTACCGGGCGGTCCGAAGCACAGGTGGTCAACGACTGGATGCGCGACCATTTCCCTGCATCCGCCACGGTGCTAACGCTGGGGGCAAAGGGAGCCATCTACGGGGATGCCGACACCATGACCCATGAACCTGGGCGCCGAGTTATCGCCGCCGATACAACTGCAGCCGGCGACACCTTCATCGGCTTCTTCATGGCCGAGTGGATGGTGTCGGGCGATCCCATTGCCGCGCTTAGGGCCGGGTGCTGTGCCTCATCAATTTGCGTAACACGGAACGGTGCGGCGGACTCCATTCCGCTGCGCGCTGAAGTGGATGCACTGCTAACCGAGGAAAAGAAGCCCTGACACGTGACGTCTAGCCCGCCGCTTCCGGGGACAGCACAACGTCTACCGTCTCACGCTTGATGAACGATCAGGGCGTTTCGTGGATGCCCGCACGATCAGTTTTGGCTCTATGGTGATGGTGCGCTGTGACGGTGAAAGATCCTCATGGGAAGCGATGGCAACAAGAAGATCCAAGCTAGCCTTCGCATAGCGGGAATGTTGCTGATCAATCGTCGTCAGGCAGGGGTCGATGATCGTGGCCAAGTCAAGGTTGTCATAGCCGGTTACGGCCACATCTTCTGGTACACGGTAGCCTCGGGTCTTGAGTGCCTGAACCAGATGCACGGCCCAGATGTCGTTGGATGCGATGATGGCATCCGCCTTTGCACGGAGCACAAGACTCTCCATTGCATCATGGATAGTCTCAGGCGTAGGGTTTACCGCCTCGCAATCCGCCCTCCAGATCAAGGAGGGTGTTATCGACTGACCACTGGCCTCCATATACTCCACGTAGGCGTCCTGACGAACGGTCATCAGCTCATCCTGCATGTTTTCAAGTTGAAGCCCAATACGGTGACACTGACACTCACGAAGATGACCTATGATATAGCCAACAGCCTTGGCCGTATCTACTCGAACACAGTATCCACCATCAACCAATGGCTGCCCATGAAACACGACATCGGTTCGCCCGCCAAGGATGGGCTTAAGCCGTTCAGCTCGACCGTGGGTCACATCAAACAAACATAATATAGCGTCAACCCCACGGCTGTCGAAGTCAGCCAGGTAGTCCGCCAACACCTTAACATCGCCGTGGAGTTGGCCAATCAGAAGGCGATAACCGCGGTGGGCCGCTTCCTGCTCAACAGCAGACAGCCGGTCATTCATGACCGGGGCGTTGACGGTATCCATCAACACACCCAGAGTCTGCGTCTGACCGCCCGCCAACCGCTGTGCGGCACGGTTGGGCCGGTATTGTAGAGCCTCGGCAGACCGTTCCACACGCTCGCGTGTCTCGTCTCCCACACGCACATGATCCCCGCCGGTGCCCAACAGCACCTTGGCGACTGCGGTACGCGAAACCCCGGCCTCTCGTGCCACATCTGCCAGCGTGATCACGTGATTCCTTTTGCTGAAATCTGCTTTTTTCATGAATTAAGAGAATTCCCCATTGACACGAGAATGTGTAACCGTTCACGGGGTAGCAAATCAGAAATAGCGTAGTAGTGCAAGTGTTTTTTCGTACGCGATCCTAAATTTTGGTGAGTGGCTGCTGTTGGCCGAATTAGGTCTCTGAAAAAAAGTTGTAT
>Ga0307929_1000745_pt1 | contig 29469 bp, 17 predicted proteins | sample AceLakmetage1330_FD_203160 | JGI IMG/M metagenome (GOLD analysis project Ga0307929, IMG submission 203160) | Saline water microbial communities from Ace Lake, Antarctica - #1330 | ecosystem: Environmental > Aquatic > Non-marine Saline and Alkaline > Saline | place: Antarctica: Ace Lake...
CTTTTCCAACCTGGGATATGCACACGCGCATGCCTTCATACGCGCTCCCCGTTCCGGAAAGGGCAATGGCACTCTTGGTTGAAAGACCAGGAAAAAGTATTACCCCGGCATATGCTCTTTTGAACCAGGCCAAATACTTCAGGCCTTTGTCATACCTAACATCTGCCACTCTGAAGCAGGGCCAGGAAATCATGCAATCCCGTTGGCACCATCCAATACTTTTCGGACATTGGTTAATATGTCTTTTTTCGAAAAAGGCTTTTGGATAAAATTAACGCCTGTATCCAGAATCCCATGATGGGCAATAACGTTGGCGGTATATCCGGACATAAACATCATCTTTACGTTTGGACAATGGACCTGAATCCGGTTGGCCAAATCACGTCCATTGAGTTCCGGCATAACCACGTCGGTGATCAACAGATCAATATTGCTGCCTTGTTCTTTGGCTATTTCCAACGCCCTGGTTGGCCCACTGGCTGTCAGTACACAATAATTCGCAGCTTCAAGAATTTTCTGGGCAAGCTTCAGAATAGAGACTTCATCTTCAACGATCAATATGGTTTCACCCCTCCCGGAGGGGATTTGCACGCTATCGTGCGCGCCCACTTCAACGGTATCACCCACATGGAGTGGCAGATAGATCCGAAAGGTGGTACCCGCTTCCGGTTCGCTGTACACATTGATAAACCCGTTGTTCTGTTTGACAATGCCGTAAACCATTGACAGGCCAAGTCCAGTCCCCTTGCCCAGGGCTTTGGTGGTAAAAAACGGTTCAAATAAATTCTTAAGAATCTCCTTATCCATGCCGCACCCATCATCGCTTACAACAAGAAGCATGAAATCTCCACACACAAATCCCGGGTGATCGGCACAATACTCCTCATCGAAATAAACGCTGCCCGTCTCAATGGTAATGTTGCCCACACCTCCGATGGCATCCCTTGCATTGACCACCAAATTGGCCAGAATCTGATCAATCTGGGAGGGATCCATAAAGACGGCGCTTGAACCCGCACCGGGCTTCCAGGAAAGATTTATGTCTTCTCCAATGAGACGGCGCAGCATTTTAAGCATGCTTTCAACGGTATCGTTGAGACAAATCACTTTGGGGCTGATGTTCTGCTTCCGGGCAAAGGCTAAAAGCTGCCGGGTGATTTCGGTGGAGCGCTGTGCCGCTTTAAGGATCTCTTTTAAATAATCCTGGAGCAGATTGTTCCCCGGTACACTGTCCATTGCCATTTCCGTATACCCGATGATCACACTGAGCATATTATTGTAATCATGGGCCACCCCTCCGGCCAATCGGCCCACGGACTCCATTCTCTGTGCCTGAATCAATTGATTTTCCAATGATTTGCGCTTGTGCTCAGATGATTCATGGGCAACCCCAAGGTGCAAAAAATTAAGAGCATAGGCGATGTCTTTGGCCATTTCAGTAAAGAGGCTCACCTCTTCCTTATCCACAATCAAATCAGGTTCCACCGCCACAATCATGCAACCATAAACGATGTCCTTATTGATTAAAGGCGCACACAACGAGGGTGTCTCGGAACAATTATCCACAATGGGGCATTGCCCACAAACAGATGCTCGGTCACTGTTTCGTATGACCTCTGTGGAAGCCTTGGCTGCATGGCAACAGGGGGGTAGTTCATGACGTTCCAACATTTCATTCCAAGATTCAATAAAGGAGGAATTCCCTGATCCATACCAGGTAATGGGATGATTATTCATATCGGTAAGTACAATCAAGGCAGAGGAATAGCCACGATTATCAACAACCAGTCGGCAGCCCTCACGGACCAGGACTTCGGGATCACGCTCACGGACAATCAGTTGATTTATATCTCTAATAGAGCGTAACACGTGGTTAAGATGTGTAATGCGCTGTTCAGCCAATTTTTGCTCAGTGATGTTGGAGAAAATGGTGGCAAATTGCCCCTCACATGGGCTGAAGGCCAGCACTGAAAAATACTTATCAAGGGGTTTGGAGTAATCCTCAAAACGAATTTCCTGCCCGGTCATGGCGACATTTCCGTATCGACCTATCCAGTCTGCGGGGTCCTTTTCCGTTTCAGGCAGAATTTCGGTTATTTTTCTACCCATGATATCTTCCCGTTTAAGACCGGTGAGACGTTCAAACGCATCATTGGCTTCTAAAAATATATAGTCGACGGGCTTTCCGTTGGCATCAAGGACTATTTTGTGAAGGGCGAATCCGTCCATCATGTTTTCAAACAAAAGGCGATATTTCTCTTCGCTGTCACGTATTTTCTTCTCGGCAACCCTTGATTTGGAATCATCCTGAAATACCAAAACAACCCCCATTTTATCGCTTCCATTTAACAAAATGGGGGAAGCACTGTCTTTAATGGGCAGTTCTCTGCCATCCCGGGTAATCAACAGGGTATGGTTGGCCAACCCGATAATTTGCCCCGTTTCTATCACTTTGGCCACAGGGTTCTCACAGGGAATTCGGGTCTGTTCGTTGATAATATTAAAAACAACCGTCAGCGGTTTTCCATGGGCTTCATCCTGGGGCCATCCGGTCAATGATTCCGCAACGGGATTCATGAATGTAACACACCCGTTCATATCCGTGGTGATGACACCGTCCCCGATGCTTGCCAGGGTGGTCCTGAGCCATTCTTCACTCACCCTTAATTTACGGTCCATCTGATGCTTATAAATGGCAATTTCTATGGCGGATCGAAGATCTTTATCTTCAAAGGGTTTAACAATATAACCAAAGGGCTCGGTGCGTTTAGCGCGTTCCAGAGTTTCTTCATCTGCATAGGCCGTCAGATAGATCACAGGAATGTCATGCTGGCTGGCGTGTATACAGGCCGAAGTTTCTATTCCATTCATTTGGCCTTTGAGTTTGATATCCATCAGAATCAAGTCCGGGGGATTGTTGTCCACGCTGTTCAGAGCGGTTTCGCCCCTTGTGACGCAATCTGTCACCTGATACCCCATTCTTTCAACTCGAACCCTTATATCTTCCGCCACAATCGTGTTGTCTTCGACAATCAGAATGCCTATTTTGTCTTTCATACATCCAGGTCCTTCAGGTTTTCAGTGGAAACCGGATTTCATATGTCAACCCCATTTCCTGATTAATATGTATACTACCTTCCAGCTGTTTCTCTGCAAGGATATGCACCAGATGAATTCCCAGGGAGCCATCACCCGAATGGGGGTCCTGACATGCCATCCCAATGCCGTCATCGGACACAACCAGCATTGCATCGGTCTTATTGAAGCGGGACAGGTCAATGCGGATTCGTCCGGTTTGTTTTCCTATAAAAGCATATTTTAAGGTATTGGTCACCAGTTCATTGATAATAAGTCCGCAGGCAATCACAGCATCCAGGTCCATTGGCAGTTGTTCAACATTACATCGCATTTCTATATCCGACCCTGTGGGGTGAAGCGACTTGTACAGGTAATCGGTAAGTTCCTGGAAATATAATTTAACATCTATGACAGACAGGTCCTTTGACTTGTAAAGTGTTTCATGAACCATGGCGATTGAGGAGATTCTATTTTTACTGTCTTCCAGGATATTAACCAGCTTTTTATCTTTGATCTGGCTCATCTGGAGGTTCAGCAGGCTTTGAATCATCTGGAGATTATTCTTGACCCGGTGATGAATTTCTTTTAACAACACCTCTTTCTCATCACGGGAAATCGTTGTTGTATTAAGATTTTCCGCCATCTGATCAAAGGCGCGTGATAAAACACCGATTTCATCCTGCCGTGTAACGCCCACACGATACCCAAGGTTTCCCTTGCCAATGGCCACGACCCCTTCCACCAATTTTTGCATGGGATCTGTAATTCTGCGGGCAAACAGAAAACCTGATACCACGATCACCAGGCAAACACTTACCACCACAATAAAAATTTTTCTTTTCAAAGAGATAATCTCGGCAAAAGCTTCAGACGCATCCTGCTTAGCGATCAATGCCAGTTTGCGATCCGGCAGCCAAAGGTAGGCTCCCAGCACAGGCACATTTCTGTAATCCAGAAACAAATCAACACCACTTTTCCCCGCTATGGCCCATTCTGCACCTTGGCCGAATATCCATTTTTTAAATGCACCCTCCGGGGCAAATACCGTGTTGGTTATCAACAGATTGGACTTATTTACCAAGAAAGTTTCTGTGGTCTTACCCAGATCAATACGTTCCAGCATGATTGCGTTCAATCGATCAAAATCGGCATGAGCTGCCAAAACGGCCAGCAGGTTCCCCTGATGGTCTGTTATCGGGCCTGAAACCACCAAAGTCGGTCGCCCCATGGAAAGACTTAAAAAAATATCGGATATGTAAAGTTCCTGTCTGCCCTTGATAAAAAACAGTTCTTTTGATCTGAATTTCCCCTCCCAGGAAGGATCTGAAGAGACGAGAATCTGACCACTATTTTTATCTATCAAAAATAATTGAGAAACGTCTCCCAATTCAACCAGACGTTTAAACTCAGCAACCAGGAAGGGGTATGCATTGTTGCCGGGACCTTGAACATTTCTCGTGAAATTCTTCGTATTAACCACAGAAGTGGTACTTTTAATCACCTGTTGCTCATTGGCTACCCAGGACAATGAATGCAGAAGGTGTTCCGCCCATTTATCAATGGCCTGTTTTTTTAAATTGGCAACCCGTTCCAGGTGTGTCTGTACATTGGTCATAATACGGTTACGACCCGATTCGTAAGCAATTAATCCAATAATGGATTGCGGTACAATGGAAAAAAACAACAATCCTGTCAGCAGTTGGAGACTCAGGCTTGTTCGAATGGATTTCATGGGCAACCCTCTTTTAGTGGCCATAAATACGATGGAGAAATTCCATGGTATACACAGGGTTGACAATCAATTTGTCATTGGTTTTATGAAAAAGTGCCTGCATATCCTGCCAGATAGCCGGTTCCATCCAGCCTAACTGATGCCCGCCGGTATGAATAAGGGGGGTCTGGATCTGCATCATGCGCATTTGTTGTTCCCTGCTCAAAGTTGAATTATAAGACAAGATCACAGAGACGGCCTCTTCAGGATTTTCAATGGCATAACGCCAGCCTTTAAGGGAAGCCCTTAAAAACCCCTCAACCAGAACAGGTCTTTCCTGGATCATTTTTTCAGTAGTTACAATGGTATCTGCATAGGGCCTTATGTCGTAATCATCCAGCCAGATAAACTTCAGTTCAAGTCCTTGTTCTTCAAGACCAAGCCCTGAACCCGGACGATAGACCATTTGGACATCTATCTGACCACTTTTAAGAAAATTTCCTTCCCGATCATAGGGAATGTATTCTATTTCATCCCATGGGATACCTAACTTTTTCATGAGTGCGGCATGCTGGATTTCTCCATCCGGTGGAAGCATTAATTTTTTTCCGATAAAATCCTGTGGACGATTTATTTTAGAATTTTTAAGCGTTGCGTACACATAGGGATTTCGTTGAAACACTACAGCAATGGCTTTAATTGGCGCTCCCTTTTTTCTTGCTGCCAGCAGAAATTCACCACCCATAATTGTAAAAAAATTATTCTCACTGGTTAGATCGGCAACCATTTTCTCATTGGATAGCTGTGGGGGTCTGGATTTCAGGGTAACCGCTATATTTTCTGCCGCATAGTATCCTTTTTGTTCAGCAATATAGAACCCGGCAAACTGTGCTGAATGCTGCCATTTCAGTTGTACAGGTACTTTCTCAATGGGTCTGTCTGTCCCTTTATTTTCACAGCCAGCTAAAATCATTATGAACAGGAGGGGCAACACAAGCATAGTAATTATCAGTTTCCTTGAATCATTAAGTCTCTTATTGAGCACCTTCCCACGCAAAGACAATTTTTGAGTGGCTTTTATTAGAAAATAAAACTTCCGGGCACCCTCAGCAGAGCCCCCCCGAGGGGCAATAGGAACCGGCCAATTGGGCCGTCTACGGTTCCGGGCCGGGCCCATTGCCCCTCGGGGGGGCGGCATAATAGCATTTTCAATATTCGTTGTGTCCGCTAGGACATGTGGGTTATACCATTGAAAAAAACCCATGCCTGTGACAACTGATTTTTTTATATGAAAAAGAAGGTACTGGTTTTTGAGTGCTGGGTACTGGGTGCTTACAACGTCAGCTTTTTCATGCTTCGTTGTGTCCGGCAGGACATGCCCGTTATTCAATCTTTTGAGTTCTTGGAGAAGCGTTTGTTTTCCAATGTCATGCTGTAATATCAAATCATAACCTCCTGGCGTTAAAGGTAATATATACAACATAAAGTAAATATTCGGGTTGGTACTGTAAATGTTTGGCCAGTGCCCCATATTCGCTTAGTTGGGACTGCGTAGCATACTATTGCTATGTGAGCAGGCCCAAATGAGTGAAGATGGGGTGCTGGCCGAATATTTACAACATAAAAGAACAGTTGCTCACTGAATCAGGGCATTCAAGCAGTGCAGAGTCCCTCATGGCATTTCTTTAGACGGTAAAACCCGGTTCCGGCCACTTTCCTTAGCTTTATAGAGTAATTCATCTGCGGCATTGATAAGATCAACCGGCGAACTATCTTTACCACCTGAAATAGTGGCCACCCCCAAACTAAGAGTGACATGATCTGCAATATCTGATGCAGCATGGGCAATATTCAATCTTGCCACCGTAACTCGAATCTCTTCAGCAATAGTTATCGCCCCATCCATGTTGGTTTCTGAAAGAATGACTGCAAACTCTTCCCCTCCATATCTCGCTGCAAAATCAGAGCCCCTTTTCATACAGCCTGCTACGGCTTTTGCCACACGTCTGAGACAGACATCTCCCTCAGCATGCCCGTAATGGTCGTTGTATTTTTTAAAAAAATCAATATCCATTAAGATAAGCGACAGAAAGGATTTATTTCTTGCTGACCTTCTTAGCTCTTGTTCAAGTGTCGTATCAAAAAGTCGACGATTCGGGATTTCCGTAAGACCATCGATGGAAGCCAACCGCTCAAGAAGGTCTGATTTTTGTTTTAACTGGATGTGAGTCCTGACCCTGGCCTTCACAATGATCGGTTTAAACGGTTTGGTGATATAGTCAACCCCTCCGGATTCAAACCCATGGGACTCATCATCTGATGCATCAAGCGCGGATACAAATATAACCGGAATGTGCATACTCCGACTGTCGGCTTTGAGCGTTTTGCACACCTCATACCCATCCATCCCGGGCATCATGATGTCCAGCAGGATCAAGTCCGGCGGAGTCGGCCCATGGACAGCTTTCAAGGCCTGTTCTCCGGTTTTAGCCGCCATGATCTTATAGTCGCCGCGTAAAAGATCGGTCAGTACTTTAATGTTGTGCCGCTCATCGTCCACGATTAGAATACGACTTACGTTATCCATTTTTTCCTTCTCCAATTTCTCCAGGGGTAACCATTTGCCTGTCAACAGACAAAGATGCGTCATCAGAATTCAGAAACAACGCTTTAAGTTCTGCCAGCGTTTCAAGGGCTTGTTCAAAATCCAGGTTTGCCGCCTGGTCTAAAAGCCGGGTAGCCAACACCCCATGGATACCATCATGCCCTTGAAGCATCTGGTTTATCACCTCTGCCTTGTCTTCCACGTCAGGATCCATCTCCTGGGCCAACCCGTAAAATGCTTCCAGAAGTGAGCTCAACTGTTCCAGATCAATCGGCTGTTTGCTTTTATTCTTTATGTCAGCCAATACCGTGGACATAATCTTTTTTTCCAAATCGTCTATTACCTGGGTCAAAACCCGGGCCAGGGTTGCCATCAGCGGTTCGAGCCCTCTGGTTTGGCCCTCCTTTAACACGGTTTCAACCTGCTGGGCACTGTCGTATAGCGTCAACGCCCCAAGCCCTCCTGCAACGCCCTTAAGGGTATGGGCTATCCTGTGGGCCAAAGTGATATCATTTCGTGACACAGCGTCTTCAATTAACTGGGTATCATTGCCGTGATCATTAACAAAATGTGTTAGAAGTTTGATGTAAAGTTCCTCATTGCCGCCGGTTCTGTTCAATCCGGTTTTAATATCAATACCTTCCAGCTGAGGCGGAAGGACAACCTTACTCTCCAATGGCTCCTCCATCCGATCTCCATGATGGTGCTCATGGCTTGATATATCGGGGGAGATAGCAACTTTATCCGCCAATGAATCCGCCAAAGATCCCTCCAAGGGGCGTTGCAAGCTTAACGGCAACTCTTTTTCACATGCCGGTATCCACTTGACCAAACTCTCAAAAAGAATCTTGGGTTCAATGGGTTTAGGTACATGATCATTCATTCCGGCAGCAAGGCAACGGTCACGGTCCCCGGCCATGGCATTGGCCGTCATGGCAATGATGGGCAACTGGTGTTCGGATATGTTGCCTCGGATAATTCCAGTGGCTTCAAATCCGTCCATTTCAGGCATCTGAAGATCCATCAGTATCACATCAAAGGTCATTTTTTCAACCAGTTCAACGGCTTGTTTTCCATTGTCCGCAATGGTCACCTGAAGCCCCGCCCTGGTAAGGAGCTCCTTTGCCAGGATTTGATTGATTATATTATCCTCGGCCAGAAGCACCCGGGCACCCTTAATGGCTTCCAGGGTCTTGATTTTCCAGACCTTAGAAGTCGATGCGTCCCTGCAAATCGCCCCTGTTTCGCTGAAGGTGTCCATAATGGTATCCAGCAGGTCCGAGGGAGTTACCGGCTTTGTGAGGAAACCATCTATTTGTACCTTTTGGGCTTTTTCCATCACATCGTCTCTACCCATAGAGGTCAACATGATGATGGGGGGAGTATGGAGGATAGCAGGGGAGGTTTTTATCCGCCTGGATGCCTCAATGCCATCCATTTCAGGCATCATGTAATCCATGAGCACCAGACGGAAAGGATCGTCCTCCGGAGCCTTTTCAAGGGTTTCCATGGCGGCTTTTCCGGAATCAACACAGGTCACCCTGAAAGAAAAGGATCGGAGGGTTTCTGCAAACATCTGACGAGCGCTGGCCACATCATCCACCACCAGCACTTTGAGCTGTTCCAGATTAACAGTGCAGCTTGATCCAGCGTCTACCTCATTCTCGGCCTCTCTGCCCAAAACCAGGTTAAAGTAAAAACAGCTTCCCTTGGATGGTTCACTTTCAACCCAGATCTCACCATTCATCAACTGGACCAGATGCTTGGAGATGACAAGTCCCAGACCGGTTCCGCCAAACCTGCGGGTGGTTGAACTATCTGCCTGGGAGAAGGATTGAAAAAGTTTTGACTGCTGATCAGGGGTCATTCCGATGCCTGTATCCCTGACCATCACCTCCAACGTCACTGTGTCCTCTTTTGCTTCAATGGATTGAATTTTGACCACGATTTCTCCGGATTCCGTGAATTTCAACGCGTTTCCACAAAGGTTGAGCAATATCTGGCCAAACCGCAATGGATCACCGATCAACTGCATGGGGGTTTCCGGTGCAATATCAAACACAATCTCAAGCCCTTTTTCATGGGCCTTGATGGAAATCATGTTGCTTAAATTCTTTAACACCTCTTCAAGATGAAAGGGGATGGATTCCAGCTCCAGCTTACCTGCCTCAATTTTTGAAAAATCCAGAATGTCGTTAATGATACCCAGCAATAACTGGCCAGACTGATGAACCATCTGAATATAATCGCGCTGCTGGGGATTCAATTGAGTCCCCAGGCAGAGGTGAGACATGCCAATGATGGCATTCATGGGAGTTCGAATCTCATGGCTCATGTTGGCCAGAAAATCACTTTTTGCAAGGTTGGCAGCCACGGCCTGGGCTTTGGCCTGCTGTAGTTCCGATTCAACGCGCTTCCTTTCGGTGATATCCTCAATCACCCAAACAGCCCCTTTTGCCAGATCAGGCGGTGCCATGGCTTTCCCGTTGAACTGGCACCAGACAGTATGCCCGTCCTTGTGGCGAAGGGGGTATTCAATGTTCACCACCTCTTTTTGGGCTAAACGCCAGTAATGTTTTTCCCCAAACGCATGGAAGTTTTCCATGGACAAATGAAGTTGTTCAGGACCTTTGCCTATAACCTCCTCGGTCTTGTATCCGAGCATTTCTGCCATACGCCGGTTAACTTTGGTTAAAATGCGATTTTGGAGTACCATAATTCCCACAAGGCTGCTTTCAAATATGGCGGTCTGTTCGGTCAGGGCATGGCGAAGATCTGATTGGGCCTTTTGCTTTTCCGTTACATCAATGAATGTTTCCAACAAAATGTCTTCACCATCATGGTTCACCTCAATAACTGTCTTCAGGATGGAAATTTCCGTGCCGTCTCTGCGACGTAAAATGCGGTCGGAGTTGTCCAGATGCTGACCAAGATCGAGAATCGGACATTTGTCCTTTCCGGTACGGCATATACTGTCGTAACAAACCTTCCCTACGAGTTCATGGGCACTTTCATACCCCAGGATATCCAATGCGGCCTTGTTAACCACTTTGATCTGTTTATGTTTATTGATCATCACCATCCCAAAGGGAAGATTTTCAACAATCATTCTGGTGGTTTCCAATGCATTTTTAAGTTTTTTAATCAATTTACCGGTTAAAAAAAGGGAGGATAGTGAAAAAATAATAAACCCCAAAAGGCTATACCAGAGCATCTTATAAATTTCATGGTCCACGCTTTTTTGCATTGAACGGGTGTCATACCCAATTTGGATAAATCCTAAGGTTGTATGGGTGTCACTGTCAACGATCTGTTTCTCAAACTGCAGCAATGAATCTTTGTTGGTTGAATGTTCAAATTGTTTGGTTAAGGGCCGTCTGACTGCATCCAGAAAACATACGTGAACAATCTCAGGATCTTTGGAGGCTTCAGTTGCAAGTTCATCAAGGGTGAAATAATCGAAATTCTGATAGCTCGACACACTAATTTTTTTTAACAAACCGGTGATGGCTTGAATTTTGGAATCCATGGATGTCTCGAGTGCTTTTTCATGGTCCCGTGACATCATCAACGTCATGGAGCCAAAAACAAGTACTGTGGGCATGATGATCGCAGCGATCAGTTTAATGTAGATTCCTTTAATTTCATTATTTTTCATGAAGGTCCATGTTCCTTAACAGTCGATCATTCAAATGAAAAATTAAAATTTTTATCCACCCCTGCTTTTTTAAGCAGCTGAATTGTGTACTTGAAATCCGCAATTGAGGTTGGGATAAATGCCTTTAATTTTAGTCCTTTTTTAGCAGATAAAGCACTTGGCGTTGGATCCTGTTCAAGTTCCAGAAGAATGTTACGAAGTGTTTCAACGACGGAATCGTCAGTCTTTTTTGAAACAATCAGCGTTCCATCCGGATTTTCGCCAGGATCTTCTCCCACTCGTATCAAACCTGGGTACTTGGACCGAGCCTTGTCCCAAACACGGTTTTTGACGATTGCAAAATCAGCGGCCTGGCGTGAAAGGGCGTCAAGGGCGACACCATGGGAGCTCGCCTTCAATAAAGTGGCATGGGTTTGAAGCGAACCGTCAAGGGAATGAAAATAAAATTCGCCAGAGGAGGCCAGGCTACAGAATAAAACCTTTTTATTGTCAAAATAGCTGGCATTCTGGGTGAAACGCTTTGACCCTTCAGGTCCAATAACCACCGCCCAATAGGTACTCCACCCCTCAATATTTACAGGGCGTACAACAGGGTAAGCCACTTGTTTGATAAACATACATCCGGCTACGCCGGAGCCGGAGAACATCCCATCCGCTAATCCAGAGGCAAACAGTTCTGCCGCATGGGGGTAGTTCCTGGCTGCCACAAATGAGGCCTCAAAGCCCTTCTCTTTCAAAAAATTGAGCAGTGGGCGGTACGTTTCGGCCATGCCTTTCTGATCCTGCATGATGACAATTCTGAAATCTCCATGTACAAGGCCAGGAGAGGTTACAGTGACTGTCAGCATCAGCAAAATAGAGATAAAAAAACAGGACGTTGATTTCATAAGCCTACGATTTCCATATCAGTTTTTTGTTTCTACATTGAATGTCATCATCATCAACGAGCAATATTATTTTTTTGCAAAGATCTTGCTCACCATTATCACACGCTACATCAAAAAGCGTGATAATGCAAAAAAAAGCCCCAAACTTCACTTGCTATCCCATGATGAAGAATTTCACCCATTTGCGTTTTTTTTCACCAACACTTTCATTTTAAACAGGCATACTATAAAATTACGTTGATAAGTTAACCAATAAAACAATCCGAGGAACCGCAATGATAAGATTTGGCCTTTGCTGCGTATTCAAAGAACACTCTGTTAAATTTCGAACTACCACGGCAAAATACCTTGCCCGGTTTTCCGAGGAAGAACGTAAAAACAGGCTTGCCCAACTGTGCGCCACCAACGCTGACAGTCTAATGAAAGCCCTTGAGTTTTGTAGGGAAAACAAAATCGGCTCTTTTCGGATAAACAGCCAAATTCTTCCTTTAAAAACACATCCTGAAATGGGGTATGATGTTGCCGAACTTCCCGGTTCAAGCAAGGTCATAGACTCTTTCAAAGCCTGCGGCGCATTCAGCTTAAAACATGATATCAGAACCACCTTCCACCCGGATCAGTTTATTGTGTTGTCGTCACCCAATCCGGATGTGGTCCGCCGATCGGTATCAGATCTTGAATACCAGGCCCAGGTTTCGGAATGGGTAAATGCCGATGTGATCAACATTCATGCCGGCGGGGTGTATGGCGATAAACCCTCTGCTGTTTCTCGACTCATCAAAACCATTGAATCGCTGCCTGATCCGGTCAGAAAAAGATTGACCCTTGAAAACGATGACAGAAGCTATTCTCCCTTTGACCTGTTGCCTGTGTGCCGCGATCTGAATATTCCCATGGTATATGACGTACACCACCACCGATGTCTTCCGGATGGTCTTTCCATTGAGTCAGCCACAGAAGAATCCTTGAAAACCTGGAACCGTGAGCCGCTATTTCATCTATCCTCCCCCAAAGACGGTTGGGGCTCTTCAAACCCCAAAAAACACCATGATTTTATTGACATCAACGACCTTCCCCCCCAGTGGATGCCCATGGACATTACCGTTGAAGTCGAGGCCAAGGCCAAGGAAATTGCCATAAAAAAACTGATGAATGATTTAAAGCTTAGGACCGTAGGTGAAAATGGTGACCGGGAATTGCTGCCATGTTAACCCCTTGGCAAAAAGATTAATCTGCTTATCTTTGGTTTATTGATGGCATTTAACCCGAACCAGGAGGTGAGACCATGAACGAACAATTGAAAACGGTTCTTGAACATATTCAGAATGAACATAAAACCAAAGCCACTACCGGAGCCCGGCATTATTTAAATGTTGATATCGGTAAAACGGCCTTGAAACTTGGTTTTAAAAAAATTTATGATGTCTATTCAAACCGGGACGTCGTTGTCTCTTTAAAAGAACCGCAACCCGGAATGAAAGTCCGCATTGATGGCAGGACTTTTGTCAATTATGCCGAATATTCAGATGGATTTTCAGTGCCGGTACCCATTGCCCAAAAGGCAGGAATGGCGTTCAAGCCTTTTGTTGCCAATCACAGTATGATCTTGAATTTTACTTAGGGACTTCCCCGAAAATAGGCTACCATTATGTTCTGTTTAATATGCTGATATTGCATTATAAAAAATTTAATTTGGTAGTTTATTATCGTCCAAGTCCATTAGCCGTATCAGCAGGATCCCGCGGATCCTGCTGACGGTTCTTTTGCCCCGAACCTAATAAAAAAGCGATAGCCCCCCTGGGGTAAAAAGGATATCCTCCATCCCTATGGCACCTCTAAAAATACTCCATGTAATCGGACAGAGACCTGAAAAGACTGGCAGTGGCATTTATCTTGAGGCCATCATAAAGCAGTCCCAGCAGCACGGCTATTCAAACTACAGGGTGGCCGGAGTGCCGTCAGGCACCCCCTGTCCGTCAACAAATCTGGACCCAAACTGCTGCTCCCACGTCTGTTTTGAATCCGAACAGCTGGATTTTCCTGTGACCGGCATGTCGGATGTGATGCCTTACAACAGCTCTCTGTTCAAAGAATTGAAGGGAAAACGGCTGACGGCCTATAAATCGGTATTCAGCCAGGTGCTTGAAGAAGCTGTGAAGCAGTTTCATCCGGATATTATTCACACGAACCACCTTTTTTTACTGACAGCCCTGGTAAGAAAACTGTTTCCCCATATTCCCATGGTAACCACCTGCCATGGTACCGAACTAAGGCAATATAACAACTGCCCCCATCTGAGGCGATTTGTAAAACGCCATTGCCAGAAGCTGGACAGGATCATCGCCCTGTCATCGGAGCAAAAGGCAGATATTTCCCGCATCTTGGATATCCCGTCTGACAAGATTGTAGTTGCAGGCGGTGGCTATGATGAAACCCTGTTTACTCGGGTTCCAAAACCCCCTGCAGGAACCGTCCACATTCTGTATGCCGGTAAATACAATCGCAGCAAGGGCGTTCCCTGGCTCTTAAAATCCCTGATCAAGATCCAGGATCAGAACTGGCACCTCCACATGGCCGGCAGCGGCAATGGACCGGAATTCAACGACTGCATGGCACTGGCAGAAAAACTGGGCCAAAAAGTGACCAACCATGGCTATGTCTCCCACAAGCGATTGGCCCAACTCATGAAGCAGGCCCATATCCAGGTACTGCCTTCATTTTTTGAAGGGCTGCCCCTGGTGCTTTTCGAGGGCCTGGCATCCGGATGCCGCATTATCACCACAAAATTAACCGGATTCCAGGAGATCTTCGGCAAAACAAACTCAGAGACGGTCCGCCTCATTGACCTGCCACCCTTTGAAACCATTGATCGTCCCTATAAAGCAGATGAGGCTCTGTTGGAGAAGGTGTTATCCGAAACCCTTCTTGACATGATGGCTGCTGTAAAAAAATCTCCGGATTTTGATGATCCCCAGGCAGAAGACATTGCACGTCGCTATACCTGGGGACGCATTTTCCAACGAGTTTTATCCGTATACCGTGATGTTGTTGATCAGAAAATCAATTCTGTCTGGTGAAGAATTTCGAACTTTGCGGGTACCAAATTCCCCAACGTTTAGAGGCGGGGACAGATTTAAAAATCTGTCCCCAATCGCACCAATGGCACGGAAACGCTGCTTCAAACCAGGTCAGCAAAGTGCTACCCGCACAGCTCGAAGAATTTTAACGGCACCTGATGAAATCCCAAAAGAAGAAACAACCTTATTCCTTGGCATCATCCAAGACATTTCGAATTGTTTTTGCCAAATCAGCTTTTGAAATGGGTTTGCTGGCAAATGCCTTGATACCCATCTCCGTTGCGCTTTTTTCAGATATTTTTTTACTATACCCCGTACATAAAATCACAGGAATATCAGGTCTGACCGTCATAAGCTCTATGGCTAACACATCACCGTTCATGTTCGGCATGGTCATATCGGTGATGACCAGATCAAACTCAGATGGTTTTGACCGGAACAGGGCCAATGCATCCACACTGCTGGTCTTGGTTGAAACGATATAACCCAATTGGCTGAGCAGGCGACTTCCCATTTTCACAATTGCGGATTCATCATCCACAAACAAAATATGTTCGCATCCCATGGGTAATTCTTCTTCTACAGAGACACGACTATCTGATCGATTTTTTATCATGGGAAGATAGATTATAAATGATGTTCCTTTTCCTTCTTCACTATGAACAGAAATTCTGCCCCCATAGTTCTCGACGATACCATGGACCACAGCCAACCCTATCCCAGTACCCTCCCCTGGACCCTTTGTTGTAAAGTAAGGTTCAAAAATTCTATTTATGATATCTTTGGAAATACCACTGCCAGTATCCGATATTTTAAGCTTTATGTAATTGCCGGAATCAAGAACGCCGTCATAGTCCACCAGGGGGTGATCTAAATAAACATCATTCAGCGTCACAGTCAGCGTCCCGCCCTCATTTTCCATGGCTTGGGCCGCATTGGTGCACAGGTTCATCATAATTTGGTGGGTTTGTGTGGGATCACCCATTATCAATGAATCACTATGAATGTGTTGAATAATCTCAATGGTAGCTGGAATGGAAGATTTTATAAATTTAAGGACTTCATTAATAATTTTGTCCATGCGAATCGGTTTTTTTTCCTGTTCAGATTCCCTGGCAAAAAGCAGTATTTGATTCACCAGGTCTTTGGCACGGTTACCGGCAGCATAAATCTCCTGAAGATCCGCCTCAATGGCAGCGCTTTTTTCCACATCATCCAAAGCCAACTCTGTATACCCAATAATTGCCGCAAGGATATTATTAAAGTCGTGGGCAATCCCCCCGGCAAGGGTTCCAATGGCCTCGAGTTTTTGTGATTGATGTCGTTTTTTTTCAATTTCGGCCTTTTCGGTGATATCCTCTACCATTTCAATGGCAGCGGTAACTTTGCCTTGGGCATCTCTTATGGGTGATGAAACAATTCGATATTTTCGGACTTTATTTCCCAATGGCGTTTCGATGATGCCTTCATGAACATTACCGTCCTGGAGTGTTTTAATGGTTGGGCAATAATCACAAATTCGATCACGAGGTGGGGCATTAAAAGCCTGATAACAAATCGGAGGTCTGGTGAAATCAATTTCAGGAAACCACTCCCGCATTTGACGATTCAATTCAACGACCTTCATATCCGTATCAATCAGACTAACACCTATGCCGATATTTTCTACAATACGCTGAAATTTTTCCTCGTTTTGCCGTAATTTTTTTTCGCTTTTCACCAGTTTACGGTTTGCCTCTTTCAATTCAGCAATATTTTTTTGAAGTGTCCGGTTTAATGCCTGGGAATACTCTTGCTGATAGGAGATCTCCAGATTATCGGGAACAATTATGCGATAGTCCGGTCCCGTACATTTTTCAATAAGCGCTCTAAGCTGTTCGATAAAAATATCCGCTTGCTGGGTCTTGAGAATAAAGCCTTCCGCCCCAAGGCTCAACCCAAATTCTTGATCCGCAGGTTCTACAAAGGTGGTGGAAATAAAAATTAAAGGAAGCTGTTTGAGCTGGTCATCTTTTTTAAGTTCCCGGCAAAGGGCAAAACCGTCCATGACCGGCATGAGGATATCGGTGATAACGACATCAGGGCATTCTTTCCTGATTTTTTCCAGCGCCTCCCCCCCGTTGATGGCTGTAATTACTTCAAATCCAGCATTTCCCAGCATAATCCGGACCATGGAAAGGCTTTCTTCATGGTCGTCAACCAGCAGTAATTTAATCATGTCCGGTTCTCCCTATATGTTTTCCCTTTGACCAAATTTGATGAGCCTGTAAAAAGCCGGCCAGTGAATTTTCAACCAGAACATATATGGGATTAATCTCTATTTTAACACAATATGTTGTAGGTAAAAAATAGACTCGGGGCTTCTTAAGAGATCACCAAGTTTTAGCTTAAAAATTTTGATCTCAGCCTTTAATTTTTTCAGCGCCTGATAATTTTTAAACAGGCTCTCAGCGTATCTTTCTGCTCGTATTATTTTGGAAACTTCAGGGTAATCATTGTTCCCTTTTCCTGGGAGGTCTCCATATGGATAGATCCATTCATAGTCTCTGTGATCATTCTGGCTGAATAGGTGCCAAGCCCAGTTCCTGATATTTTTTTGGCCGTCACATATTTATCAAAAAAACGGTCCTGAATGCTTTCAGGTACGGCGCCTTTGTTATGAATCTCAAGCAAAAAAATATCATTTTCCTGGAGTGATACGCGCACCTTCTCATTGTCAGGAGAGGCTTCAATGGCATTTTTAATTAAATTTGTCAGCACGGTATAAAAAAGAATTTCTTCACCTTCAACAACAAAATCCTCAAATGGGTCAGGGGGCCTGTTTTCTATTTTGATATCCAGGCCCACATGCTTGGTTCGCATCAACCCGCGCATTTCGTTTTTTATTTGGTAAAGGGATTTTAAAAGATTTACAGGTGCCGTCTGGAGCTGATATTCGCCTCGCTCCATTTTGATCAGGTTGATGGAACTGTTCATGATTTTTAGCATGGAATAGCTGGCCTGTTTCATGATTCTAAGGGTGTCGATTTGGCTCGGGGTCAGATTCCCCTCGGACTCCACTAAGTCCGGCCCCCACAAAATAACATTAATGGGCGTTTTGATATCATGACGAATAATACTATCCACGTCATCCCGCAGACGCAAGTTCTCTTCTAAGAGTCTGTTTTGGGCCTTTAAGCTTTCTCTGGCCATTTTCAGCTCAATGTGGGCTTTAACCCGGGACAAGACAATGGGGACCCGGATGGGTTTGGTGATATAGTCAACACCGCCCGTTTCAAACCCCTTTGTTTCATCATCCATTTCATCCAGGGCGGTGACAAAGATAACCGGCATTTCCCGGGTGTCATCATTTTCTTTCAACTGCCGGCAGACCTCATACCCGTCCATGCCCGGCATCATGATATCCAAGAGCATAATATCCGGATTCGGCTTGGCAAAGGCAATATCAAGCGCTTCTTGACCGTTCAGGGCAACTTTAACGTGGTAATCCCTGGAAAGGGCGCCGGCAAGAACATCAATGTTTTCCGGCGCATCATCCACCACCAGGACGCACGGTTTGTTTGAATTCTGGGTCATTTAATTTCCCTCATTTAATTTTTTAATTGCCTTGGAAAGCGTAAAAAGGGCCTGTAACGCCTCTTTAAACCGATAACTTTCAACACGCTTTTTCAGCATGTTGAATTCTTTTTGAACACGGCTGCCCTCCATGAGAAGCGACAGCGCATCCACTTTCTTTCCAACACTGAAACTGTTGCTTTCAAGCAGTACTTTTATTTCGGGCAAAGCAAGCGTGATTTTTTCCATATCCAAAGGGTGTGGTGTTTTAACTGAAACGGCATCCATTTTTTTATCTCCTGGGATCATATCAAGCTTTCGGATGGAATCAATCACTTTTTTCAATTCTGATCGGCTTGATTCAATAAGGCACCCCCATGTTTCATTTTCTTCTTCCTTGATGGCTTTCTCAAGCTTCACCATGTTTTTATGGAGTTCAAGCGCACCAATGGTCCCGGACACCCCCTTTAAGGCATGCGCAGATTCCATCGCCTTGTGAATTTCCCCGGATTCCAGGAACTGCTCAATCTCATCCACAGCCCCATGATGCCCGGCGGCAAATTTTTTTATCAGGCGGGTCACGGTCCGTGGATTGCCACCCACCCTGGCCAGAACTGAACCCAAATCAATACCGGGAACTTTGGGCATCACTCTCTCATGGTTCATGCCAGCACTTTTTGGCATACCAACACTTTTGGGGCTCGCGTGAAAATTGATTTTTACCGGACCCCGTTCACCGGGAGCAATCCATTTTGTCAGCGCCATAAAGAGTTTTTCCGGATCAAGCGGTTTGGTGAGGTGGTCATTCATACCGGCCTGAATACTTTTTTCCCGGTCCCCTGTCATGGCATGTGCGGTCAGAGCAATAATGGGTATGTTTTTCTGTCCGGAATCAAGCTTTCTAATTTTTTTAGCGGCTGTCAATCCATCCATCACAGGCATCTGGACATCCATTAAAACCGCATCAAAAGAGTCCTTTCCCATCATTTCCAAGGCCACCTGGCCGTTTCCCGCAATGCTGACCTCGAACCCCACGGACATCAGCAATTCATAAGCCACCTGCTGATTGATCTCATTGTCCTCAGCCAGAAGAATTCTGGCACCAGAGATACCAGCAAGCCCCTTTTGGACTTGTAACTGTCCACTCTTTTCTTTTTGCTGTAAATTCGATGTTTTCCCCAATGCTGTCATAATGTTGTCCAAGACCGTAGATGCTGTAACCGGCTTGGTGATAAATCCGTCCAAACCAATCTCTTCCGCCTCCAACAGCACTTCTTCTCTGCCATAAGCCGTGGTCATGACAAGAATCGGCATTTTAACCAGATGGATATTTTCTTTGATATGTCTGGCGGTTTCCATACCGTCCATCATTGGCATTCTATAATCCATAAATACCATATCAAAGCGTTTGTCTGATCCGGCATTATCCCCTAAAATCCCCAATGCTTCCTGGCCGGAACTTGACAATGTCACGTTTAAATTTAAAGACTCCAGAACCCGTTTAAGCGTATACCTGGCAGTCTGGCTGTCATCCACCACCAATGCGTTCATGTTCTTAAAATCCGCTGCAAACATTGCCGGTAGATGCCTCTTTTTTCCGTGGCGGCCCAGCCTGACAGTAAAACAAAAAGAGCTACCTTTCCCCAATTCGCTCTCAAGCTCGATCTGGCCGCCCATCATTCCCACAATTCGCTGGCAGATGACAAGCCCGAGACCGGTGCCGCCAAACCTGCGGGTGGTTGATGTGTCTGCCTGACTAAAGGCCTTGAAAAGTTTTGATTTTTGTTTGTGGCTAAGGCCGATACCGGTGTCTCTGATCTCAAATGCAAGCACCGTTTCATCTGTGTGGTCCCCAAGCATCTTCACTTCAACAACCACTTCACCCTTTTCCGTGAATTTGACGGCATTGGTCACCAGGTTAATGAGAACCTGGGCCAGGCGAAGTGGGTCCCCCACCAGCTCGTCCGGAGTGTTGTCACGGATGGTAAAAATAAGTTCCAGCCCTTTTTCGTCGGCTTTCATGGCAACCATGTCCCCGACCCTGTTGAGGACATCTTCCAGGTAGAACTCAACCGATTCCATTTCCAGCTTACCCGCCTCGATCTTTGAAAAATCCAGAATATCATTGATGACGTTTAAAAGTGATTCTGCAGAAGATTCGATTTTCATCAAGTAGTCATATTGCTGGGGAGAAAGCTGGGTCTGCTTGATCAGATACGCCAGCCCGACAATGGCATTCATGGGGGTACGAATTTCATGGCTCATGTTGGCCAGGAACTCTCCCTTGGCCCGGTTTGCGGCCTCTGCAGCTTTCTGGGCTTCATTGAGCTCTTTTTCTGCTTTTTTACGATCAGAAATATCACGATAAATCGCATACGCCCCTTTTTCTTTGCCATCGATGATAATGGGCATTCCTGTTATGGAAACATCGACCAGGGATTTGTCTTTTCGCTGTCTTTGGGTTTCATAATATGGAGATTTACCTACGGCAATATCATTTTTTATATTGTCCCATTCTTCCCGTCTAAATTCAGGAGTAATGAATAAATCCAATGATTTTCCCTTAATTTCCTCTTCTGAAAATCCAAAGATCACTGAAAAATATTTGTTGACTTTGACCACCTTATGAAATTCGTTTACCCGGACAAGCGCTTCCGGCGAGGCTTTAAACAATTGCTCCAGGTATATTTTTTGAATTTCCAGATCCTTTTTAGACGCGTTCAGGTCTTCGACCAGCTTGAACATGGCCTCCTGTGCGTCCTGGAGGTCCCGGGTCCGGTCGTCCACCTTTTTTTCAAGGGTTCTGTTGAAGTTCTCGATTTCAGCTTCTGCCGCTTTTCGCTCGGTGATATCCTGAACAACGGCCAGAACCATCTGTTTATCTAAAATAACAGTGGGACTTAGCGAAACTTCAGTGTCAAGTTGCGTATTTTCACAGCGGGCGCATTTCCAGTAAAACCGTTGACGATGCCCACTTTCAGCTTGTTCTATTTTTCTTTCAAATTTTGTTTTTGAAAGGGTATCACCCGGGTGATGCGCTGATGAAAAATCAATGATCCTGCCGTTCAAAAGCTTGAAAACACTGCATTTGAACATTTTAAATGATTCTTGATTACAATCAATAATTTTCCCTTGATCCAGGATGAGAACCGCATCATTGGACGCTTCGAATAAAGATCGGTATTTTTTCTCATTGGTCTCGATCAAGTAGAGTCGCTCTCTCAGATCCCGGCTCATTTTATTAAAAGCCTCATAGAGCCGTCCCACAACATCCCGACTCTCATAGATAAACTGTTGTTCAAAATTGCCCTCAGCCACCTTCTGTGCCCGGGAGGCCAATGACAATATGGGCCTGCTCACCACGCGTGATAGAAAAACCGACAGAAAAATACCGAAAATAACGGCCGCAAAGGTGATGATAACAATGCTGAGCCTCAATGAAGTAATCTTCTTGTTTACCCCGTCCAGTGTGAATCCCACCCGGACAGACCCCACAAGCTCGCCCCCGATACGGACAGGGGAGACCGCTTCAAATCCCGTACTGGGAAGCCGGGCAATACCGTTGGTGCCGGTTCCCGTGATCTGGATTTTTGCAGGCCCTGAATACTGATAGTAGGATCCATCCCTGGAATGGTCGCTGTGGGCAGTGATACGCCCGTCATTATAGTCAACAACAAAGGCATAAAGAATGTCTTTTTCCTGTTTCAGGCTTTCCACAAACAAATCTAACAGCGCTTTGTTGTAGATCACATAGGGATTTGAAATGGAAAGTGCCGCAAGGGATGTGTTGCGCTTTACCCGAACATAGGTTGCCTCGGTGATGGATTGTTCCAGCGTTCTGGTTGAAATCAGTGCAATGGAAACAGCCACAATGATAACCGGTATGGTGGTCAGCAGGGTGAACTTGAATGCAAAGCTCCTGTCTCTGAATAAGAACCTTAATTTTTTCATAACCAAACCTGATTCCTTTATTCAAGATATACATCATGCAGGTTGAGCATGCCGGTGGATGCTGGATAAAATCCTTTTACCCGTTTGCCGACCCCATAGAAATCCTCGCTGGCATACCCAAAAATCATGGGCGCATCCCTATAAATAAGTGTTTGAATCTCTTTGTAATATCTATCACGCGCCTGTGAATCCAGGGTATTTTCTGCGGAATTCAATAGTTGATCGACTTTATCGTTGGCGTAATTGGAAAAATTTCCCCGACCGTTGGTCTTAAGTTTCGGCAGCAGTATCCCCACAGGATCAAGGGTGGTATTTCCCCATGAAGTTACAAAAATATCAGCTTCAAGATTTTTCATGGCTGCCTGGGCAATGCGATCTTCTTCAATGGTGATCTTGGCCTTGATGCCGACTTTGGATAAAAACAATGAAATGATATTGGCGAATTTACCATATTTTTCAATGCAGATGATTTTAACAACGCGATCAACCGGAAAATCAGCCTGGCGGATTAATTGTTTCGCTTCTTCAGGGTCATAGGGATAGGGCATAAGCCTGCCATTGAAGGCAAAGGCCTGGTGCAATAAAATGGTGGGCAAAATCTGGGCCTTACCCTGAAACATGGTGTTGACAATCATTCGCATATCCATGGCATAGTTGATGGCACGCCTGACCGTGGGATTATCAAAAGGGGGTTTTTTGCAGTTTAGATCAGCGAAATAACTCCGGGTGGCTGGTTGGCTTACGACACTTACACCCGGCAACATTTCCAGCAAAGGAATTGCCTCAATCGGGACATTGCAGATAATATCTGCCTCCCCCCTTTTCAACATCGCCGTGCGTCGGACCTGGCCCGGGATGGTTTTAAAAATCAGCTGTTTCACCGGTGCCTTCTGCACCGGCGGATTTTCAAGTGAGCCGCCGTAATATTCATCAAAGCGTTCCAGGACAAGGGTATTGTTCTTCTTTTCTCTGACAAATTTAAACGGACCGCATCCCACAGGTTTTTTTTCAAAATTTTCAGATCCGACTTTCTGCAGATATGTTTGAGGAACCATCTCCTGAAGCGTCAGCATCAGTGGAAGAATCGGCCAGGGGTTATCTGTCATGATTCGGACGGTATGGGAGTCAATGACGGTTACACCGGAGATCCTGCCCAATAACGTTTTGCGGGGGGATGTACCACCGTCAAGCCCGCCCTCTTTTGTGACCCGGTCCAGGGTAAATTTTACATCTGCTGCAGTAAATTCATCGCCATTATGAAATTTTACCCCCTTTCGCAGCTTGAATTCCCATGTGGTCTGGTCAACCGCATGCCACGACTCTGCCAGCTGGGGTACGACCAGAAGATGCTTGTCCCTGGTTGTCAGGCTGTCAAACATGTTTTTAAGCACCATCTGGGTGTCCCTGTCTCTGTGGTTCGTGGGATCCAGAGATAACACTTTGCTGGCAATGCAGACCACCATCGTATCAGAATCGGGAAGATCGGCCGGGCCTGCACCCAACAGGGTAAATGTCACACTGAACATACAGAAAATCCATGGAAATACTGTTTTCCATCTACTGTTCTCAAACGTTAGTCGCTCCATTAAAATCTCCCTTTAATATTTACCTTGCTTCGGAATGGACTCTGGAATCTTTATTCCAGCTTCTCGATAATATTTTACAGCGCCCGGATGCAGGGGGGCGCTCAATGCTTCCAGCATGTTATTTGGGGTCAGTGTGCCATATGCCGGGTGGCCTTTCTTGAAGGCCTCAAGGTGTTGAAAGATCTCCTTGACAATGGTATACACAACCTTTTCAGAAATATTGATGCTGGAGCATAACGTCGCCTTTACGCCAAATGTCTTAACATCTGTCTTGTTTTCCACAAAGGGATAAAAATGAATGGGAATAAGCGTCTTGGCATAATACGGCCAAGTGCGGATAAGCTTGTCAATGCAGTCGCCAGCCAGGGATATAAAGCGTACTTTTCTTTTTCCACGGGTTGCCTCCAGAATGGAATCATTGGGATGACCCACGGTATAAAAAAAGGCATCAATTCTTCCTGACTGCAGCAAACCTGCTGAATCCACTGCTCGGATCCCTTCGGCATTCACCCGGCTTCTCCAGTCGATTCCACACGACTGCATGGCATCGACGGCATTGCCCCTGGGACCGGATCCGGGATTACCGATATTGACCGTCTTGCCAACAAGATCGTTTAAGGTTTTAATACCCGAGTCAACGGCGGCAACAAGAACAACGCTTTCCGAATGAAAACTACAGATGCTGCGCAGCAGTTTTTGAGGCCCTCTGCCCTTCCAGTTCTTGAGTCCGTTCCAGGCCTGATAGTGCCTGTCAGACTGCACAATCCCGAATTCAAGGTCACCCATCATTATGGCATTCACATTAAAGACCGATCCGCCGGTGGCTTCGAATCGGACACGGAAGCCATGCTTTTTTTCGCTTTGGTTGACAATAGAGGCAATTGTGCGGCCAGTGGGATAATAAATCCCGGTGCCCCCTCCGGTCCCAATGGTTACAGACGTTTCTTGTGAAAAAGTTATTAATGGGGGCATAAAAAAGAAAAAACAACAAACCCAGGCCGCAATAAAATGGATTGTACGTCGTTCACTCCTTGTTTTAAGTTGACACATATTCATGTCAAATGCCCCATAACCGCTATCCGGGGCTCGTTGCTTGGTATAAGACATTTCAATGTTCTCCTTGCCTTTTATTATACCGTTGTACCATTCATGCATAAAAAAAGGACATACAGATTAATCTCGTTTGAATTTATTTCACAATTTGCATGTCATAAATTATTACAAAGTCCTCACAATACTTATAATCGAAAAAATACAAAAAACAAAAGCGGTAATGCCTCAATTCTGTATGAAAAAAGCTGGCTTGACGATTATTCCCTTTTTCTTTACATTTGGTTTAAATATATCTGTCAAAAGATCACCATTCACATACACAGAGAGACACTTGCTTCCCTCATGGCCAACTTTACCATAAAGGAAAACTTATTCAACCATGAAAATCAAGGCGCTCTGAAGAATCTCAAAGTAATGAACGGCGGGCAGTCTGGCAATTCCATCAGGGTGCCTGGAGCGATAATGATATTTCAATGAAGGGGATTATGAGAAGAGTCTGTTCGGAAAAAAACAAAAAAAACCGTCCAAGGAATCATACTTCCCTGAAAGGCTTTGCTTTTTTAAAAATAGAATACTTAAAATAAATGGCGTCCCCAAGGGGATTCGAACCCCTGTCGCCGGCGTGAAAGGCCGGTGTCCTGGACCGGGCTAGACGATGGGGACAAATTTATTTTTTTATGTATTGGGTGGTGGCGGGAGCGACCGGACTCGAACCGGCGACCTCCTGCGTGACAGGCAGGCGTTCTAACCAAACTGAACTACGCCCCCGCAACCTTTATCTTGTGTGTGGTGCCCAGGAACAGAATCGAACTGCTGACACGGGGATTTTCAGTCCCCTGCTCTACCGACTGAGCTACCTGGGCTTATCAAGATGAAAGAGGTTTTAAAGGTTTTTCTTTCATCTGTCAACCTTTTTTAATTCCCTTTTAAAAATATTGAATCCCATGCCATGGCATGGTAGGTTACGCCAGATTTATTTTAATGAACTAAATGCTTCGGCATCAATGATTTTTTGGCAGTCCAGCCAGCCCCAATGCCGGGACAAATACAAATAACATGGCAGGTTTATGTGCAAGGCGAAAATAAAAACAAAAGGGTATTTCAAACCCAATACCGGATACCCAGCCAGCCCATGCCCCCACTATCTGCTGTTTAAATAAAAAAGGCTTAAAAGACAAAAAAATGAGCAAAATCATTCTGATCAACATCTCAGGCCAGGACAATAAAGGCCTGGACACCTGCTTCACTGGGCTTTTGGCCCACTATAATGTCAATGTACTGGATATTGGTCAATCCGTGATCCATGAGCATATCTCATTGGGGATACTTGTGGAAATCCCCGTTGACACCGATTTTTCGTCCATCTTCAAGGACCTGCTCTACGAAGGACATAAAAGAAATCTGGCGGTGGAAATAAAATCCGTTGAAAGCGATGAATACGAACGCTGGGTACAGGCCCAGGGCAAAGAGCGCCGGGTCATAACCCTGTTGGGAAAAAAGCTCACGGCCCTTCAGATCTCCCGGGTCACCGCCGTCATTGCCAACAATGATCTCAACATTGACGATATCACCCGCCTCACCGGCAGAATCTCCCTGAAAAATGGATTGGATCTTCCCACCCGGGCCAGTATCCAGCTCACGGTGAGTGGAACCCCGGCCAACATAAAATCCATGCGGGGGGATTTCATGAAAATCTCCCAGGAGACCGGCATAGATATTTCCTTTCACATTGACAACATTTACAGCAAGAACAGAAAAATGGTGGTATTTGACATGGATTCCACCCTGATCCAAGCCGAGGTCATTGATGAGTTGGCCAAACTTGCCGGTGTGGGGGATGCCGTGGCAAAAATCACAGCATCGGCCATGCGGGGTGAAATTGACTTTAAGGAGAGTTTTAAGAGACGGGTGGCCCTGCTCAAAGGCCTTAAAGAAGAACAACTAAAGGACATAGCGGCCAATCTACCCCTTTCCGAGGGGGTGGAACTGGTCACCCGGACCCTGAAGGGACTGGGATACAAGCTTGGCATCCTTTCCGGCGGATTCACCTTTGTGGGCGAATACCTCAAAGAAAAACTGGGATTTGATTATCTCCACGCCAACGAATTGGTGATCCGAGACGGTGTGGTCACAGGAGAGGTCACCGGCGACATCATTGACGGTGACAAAAAAGCATCCCTGTTGAAAGAGCTGGCCCAACAGGAAAACATTTCCATTGAACAGACCATTGCCGTGGGGGACGGTGCCAATGATCTGCCCATGATCACCATTGCAGGACTGGGGGTGGCCTTTAATGCCAAACCCATTGTCCGGGCCCGGGCGGAAACCGCCATCTCCAGTGTGGGGCTGGATGGACTTTTATATCTCATTGGCATGCACGACCGGGAAATTCCCAAGGGGAGCTGAATCATGTTTCTTGAATGTCGGAATCTGGGATATCGTTACCCCCGGTCCTCTGAATTTGTGTTCCAGGATATTTCCCTTCAACTAAATACCCCGGGGTTTCATGCCCTGTTTGGGCCTTCCGGTGTGGGAAAAACCTCCTTTGCCAAGCTTTTGACCGGTGATATCAAGGGATATACGGGCGAGATTCTTAAAAAGGAAAACGCAATCTTCTTATACACCTACAATCAGGAGCGACTGCCGGGATGGTCTTCCATTGGCCGTCACCTGAACAAGATCACCCCTCCTGGTATGGCAGACCTGTGCCAGGAACTTGTGGAAACCTTTGGTCTGGACCCGTTCATGAACCAAAAGTTCTCCCAGCTCTCCCTGGGCCAGCAAAATCGAATTAATCTTATCCGCTACCTGCTCCAGGATTTTGACCTGCTGGTGATGGACGAAAGCCTTGCCAATGTGGATGAACGCTCCAAGGAAAATATTATTTTTAAAATAAAGGAGCGATTCCCCGATAAATATTTTTTGTACATTTCCCACAATCTCATGGAAGTTTCCAAATTCAGCGACATGATTCTGGTATTGTTAAAGGCAGGGAAACAGCCCCAGACCAGTCTGATAAAAGGATTGAATATCCACCGCAATGATGTCATAAACAGCCAGGAACTGGATGCAGTCTTATTGGGGATCATGAATGCTTGTTAGACGAATTTCACAATTTTTCATTGTATATGGTGCAGGGATTGGCTTTCTCCTGGCCCTTAAATCAATCCTGGGGCTATCTGATTATGTGATCCCCGGCCCCCTGGACATCTGGACCACCAGCCTGGCCGTGGTCAACGATTATTTGTACGATGTACTAAATACCCTTGGGGTGGCCATGATTGGCCAGATCCTCTCCATTATCATGGCCTTCTCCATTGGCACCGCGGCCCGGAAAAGCTCTTGGATAGGCTCCTTTATCAAGGCTGCTGCCTATAATATCCAGGCATACCCCATTGTGGCCGTGGCCCCCATCATCTTTATCCTCCTGGGGGACGGGTTTGCCTCACGCCTGATCATTGCCGCCATGATCTGCTATTTTCCTTTGCTGTTGTCCGTGGTGAGTATCATGTCCGAACCTATAACGGACATTGAACATTTCTATTTGGCCACCGGGAGAATGCGCTGGCAACTGGAAATCAAAATCCGGGCCTTTGAAAATATTCGTAAGCTCACCACTGTGATCTCCGGCAGCGCCACCCTGGCCATGGCCGGCACCATTGTGGCAGAATTCATTGCAGCCAATGCCGGTATTGGCCATGCCATCCGCATTGCCCTTTACCAAAGCGATCTTTCAAAAATTCTGGCCGCCCTTTTTCTCATCGGTATTTTTCTTTCCCTTTACCAGGGCACCCTGGAATGGATGGGGGAAAAAATCATCAAAAAATGGGTCATTCTTGACCCGGAGGAAATCCCATGAAAAAAAACACTATTCAATTATTTTTTATCCTTTTTATTTCATGCGCTGTTTTCAGCATCTCCATGTTTACGGCGTCTTCCTGCCAGGGAGAAGAAACCCTCAACTATCGCCTGAAATGGCTTTTCAATGCCAGTGTCACAGGGGATATTCTGGCCGAAGACCAGAATCTGTTTGCCGGAGAAGGCTTAGATGTCAAGGTCAAGGCAGGTGGGCCAGAGCGAGATGCCATAAGGGAACTTGAAATGGGATACGCCACCTTTGGCGTGGCATCGGCGGATCAGGTGATCCGGGCCCGGGCCAAGGGGGCTCCGGTGGTGGTCATTGCACAGCTATTCCAGGTCAATCCCCTGCAATGGATCAGTAAAACTAACAAGCCTGCCATCAATACCGTGGAAGATCTCCGGGGACGAACTGTGGGCATCACCTATGGCGGAAATGATGAAACCATC